>Ga0157363_1007832_pt1 | contig 10133 bp, 5 predicted proteins | sample AttsexASBM1_FD_111477 | JGI IMG/M metagenome (GOLD analysis project Ga0157363, IMG submission 111477) | Fungus gardens microbial communities from leaf cutter ant in Ribeirão Preto, State of São Paulo, Brazil - Atta sexdens ASBM1 | ecosystem: Host-associated > Fungi > Mycelium > Unclassified ...
TATTAGTAAACTGTAATCGTATTTCACTTTGTGCTCACAAACAATTTAGCCCAAACAAACAAACAAACTATCCGCTTAATTCTAATTTGGCAAACTTTTTCCATTTCGCATAACAATTTCTATATAGTTTGTCAAATAAAAATCATATTAGCTTGTTAAAAATATATCCGCATTGTGAAATAGATATTGAATTACTCACTGAACTTTTGCGAACTACCGATATTTTATAAACAAAATAATCAATCCAACAGAAAAAGGTAAACTATTGGGCTAAATTCGGTAAATAACAGTTAAATAAAGTTCGGTAAATAAAAGTGTATTATGTAATACATTATACTATTTTAAATGTGTTAAACGATAACAGCGATGTAAGATTGATCAAGTTGCAAATGCGTATTAATACAGAAAGCATAAATTATAAGCTAAACTAAACTAGATCATCTGAGCACGGCCTAGGATATGGGGATGACGAAGTGATGTTCATTAAACTTGCAGTTAGAATAATTAATTGACATAGAGTTTCGCATACCCAGTGGGAGTTATCACTGCAAGCGAGTGAAACAATATTTGATATTGAAAATTACGAATATTCTTACAGGTTACTTTTCAAACTTATATATCGGTATATTTACATAAAACAACATTTTATTTGTGTATAAATCTAAATATCTTGAATCATTATATTTTAATGTCAATTAACGCGTTAAATTATTAACGCGTTAGCATGACAGCTTTTGTGAAGGCAAAAGCTATTCCTTGCAAAACAAATAAATCTTGTTTCATTATGTTCTTATTAATTATGTATTTATAACCAATTATTATGTCGTTATTCAAAATAATTAATGAAAATTGAAATATTCATATATTTAAAGCACTTTATTTTAATTAATCATATCAATAAGTATATTTATTACTATTCTATTAACATTAATATTAATATTTCCGAATAAAATAAATAAGAATTAATTTATGTATATAATTTGTTATAAATAACTATTTCTTTTCTAATTATGCAGTAATTTGAAAAGTTAATTATTATATATTAATGTAAATAGATGACATACCACATTATGCTCATTATCAAAGAAAGATATTCTAAAATAACTCCAATTACAATGTGTGATGTTATTTTGATCTCTCTCTCTCAATTATGCCATTTACACTATTTCGATATATATTGATAACAGAATGTATCTATCATATGATATTTTTGATTATGCAAGCTTCATTAAATTTATTACAATTATAACAATTCAATATAATTATCTCTGTTATCTTTTCTACTTAGCTACATATAATCTTTAGAGAGTAATATAATACCATATTGGTCTAACAATAACAGCAACAATGATTAATATTGAATACTTTGACGCTGTGTAGTTAATATAGTGTAATATTACTGTGAATGTAATGTTTTATTAAATAGTAATTTTAATGTGTATTTATATTTATGTAAAAATAATTATGATCTCTATCTTACTCTATTCAATGTTTTGAGATTAAAAATATCTAGATCGAATTTCAGAATAACAAAGCTCACAGAATACGATATTTGTGACAGTTTAGCTACTCTCTGTTTCTCGCAAACTGAGTCGTTATGGCGGTATACCATGGCGGAGGAAAAATTCTGCTCTGGCAAGCATACCGAAAGCCATCTCAATCGGAAATGTAAGGATAACGAATCGACGATACAATACGCGAGTCCATTGTGTCTGCCAAGAATCGCGAAGCTATATTCACCTGCAAACCGTGAAAAGCCGTTTTCTGACCATAAGATACCTTCCACTGGCAAAATTGTTTTTCTGATCGATATTCAATACAAAGCTACTATTCCTTTAGAATAATAATAATGAAATTTGGGAGGTGTGACACATCCTGAATGGATACAATTTACATTCAAAGATTTACTTAAAATCCTACTTTGATTCGAAAATCTCTCTACGACCGTACAACCATTTTATCTAGAAAAAATACGTATTTTGATTTAAAAATATTTATTTTGTAATATTTTTATATTTTAACGAAGGCAAAATAAGAATTTAATATTTTTAGAGATATATAGATTATCATTAAAGTATGCAAAATATTTTGTTTATTATTAAATAATGTATCGAACAATTAAAACAAAAATGCAAGAGATATGAAACATAAATCTAATAAAAACTTATAGAAACATTATAAATCACATAACAATTATCTTTATATCTGAATGAAAGTACTTGAATAATTACTAAATTACATTTTCTCAAAGTATAAATAATAAATAAACGAAAAGCATTTATGCTTTCTGTAGAAAGAAAATAATTACTTACTAATCACTTTTTTCTCCTTTCTATAAAGTTCACTCCTTTCTAGATAGAAGTGTATCATAAAGACGTTATTATTATAAATTTATTTATTACCTATAAATTTACTTATAAATGACAAATCAAATTATAATGATATCATTTTAATTCCGTAGAAAATAAACTGACATTATTTGATGTTATTTTGACGATAAAATGACGTCTTTAATGTAATGTTACTTTAATGTTAAAATGACAACAAATGACGAAATATCAGCTTGTTTGCTGCATTTTCATTTTATTCGTATACATGCATTAGGTATGTATTTTTAATGTTTTCACGATGTTACCATCGCAATTACGAAACCACGAAATAGATTTTACGAAATAAATATATAGAATATATTCGGTAATCATTACCTCGTTTGCCGGCCCGCACGACGAATGCACACATCGCCAGTAACACGACGGTGAGGGCGACGTTGATATGCAGTGGATAGCGCCGCATCTCCGAAACGAGAAGGGGCCAATCGCTACGTGTTATCCGTACGCTTCTTTCTCATACCCTTTTCACAGTTCCTTCGCTAGGCGAACCGAGATTCACCGTGAAAATTACCGACTACTCGAGCAACGGAGCACTCACAAAATCAGAGTACTCTTATCTCACTGTATTACCTTCTTCGAGTTGCGTTCAAAATTTCACCATCGTGTATTCGCCTTTATTTTCATCCGATCACTCTCATGTTTCTTTACAAAACTCACCATCATTCATCGTCTTCGTTTCACCTTTTCTGTATGTAACCGTAATACGTCCGGCGTTCGATCGAGTTACAAGACGTTTAGTATCATCTACCTAGGATACAGCAAACACTGGACATCGAATAAAGGGAAGAAAATTAAAGAGACAGACATTTCCGGCGCGTCGACTCGAGCTGTCTCGCGTGGCGGGAATTCTCGGCAATCCGATTCGCGGCAGCTTGCAATCTCGAGTAATATTCGTTGTAAGAATGTGCTGTTCGGCATGGTGACTGAACGTGATACAAACGGATGATCCGCCAGTCGGTTGCTCACGCTCGTTCGACCGAATCCCATCGACAAGATCCAGCGAAAGCTCGATCTGACGTCCAACTATCTCGGCGCCAAATATATGTCGCGATGCTGCAGATTTTTCAAATTCATTCATCGGTAACATATAACTGTTTCGCTCGCTTAAGTTTTCGAAAATGAAGAGACTTTGAGTTGCTCTTGATTGCACTGCGTATAGCGTGATATTCCATTAATTGAATTTTTCCTCTCTCTATTTATATTATAAGTAGAGATATGATATACAGAAGGAAACAATCCGATGTTACATAAAACACTGTCAGTATAATTTAGCCTCTAATTATAAAAGTTGCTTCTTATAAAAAAATAACCATATCCGGGGCGAAAAAGACGAAATTGATACTTTCGTCGAGAAAGTTCAAGTCGATTAAAGTTCAAATCGTGTCTTGGTTCGATGTTTAGTTGCTACACATGACTGTACACGAGCGCGTGTTTAAATTCTCGTTTTTCTCGCACCTTCGAAGAGTCCTTCTTTTCCACCATAAATCACTTTGCTTTTCGTACCCGTATAATCAGAGCTTTCTCTCAAAGCGAGAGCAGAACAGACGTTTACCTTAAAATTCGTTATCCGTAAACGGAGTGCCGCGATTCGAAAACGGTGCAACTTCAAAGCCGTTCTCTCCAGTGTATCTCAGAACGTGAATATTTACACGCGTGTCGGGACACGTAAGTAATGTGGTAATCACGGTCTTCCGACAAGACAAACTCGCATGCTCCACAACTCCTCGTTAATCGGAGGATAAAACTTTGCCGTAACACATTCCTCTCCTATTCCAAGCTTGATTAATCGGTTTCGAGGCGGAGCACGAGGAGTGCCCTTTTCCATCTTTTTATTCTCCATTCACTCACCTCTTTTATCATATTTTTCAAATTCCGCTAAATTCTTTGGTTCTTCGATCCCAGCCAATTTTCTAACAGGGTTCATGTGTATTGTCCGCGATACAAAGGTTCAATCACGTTCTAGAACTCGTCGCTATCCACTTCGATCGCGCGATCACACTGTTCATCCAACAGATCATCAACCGTCTATCGGTTTTTTTCGCAATAACACTCGTCACCGCCGCGAAAATTCTATCTGTCGTTGATCGGCTGTCATATGGATCCTCGGTCTACGCACGATATGATTACCACGAGAAACGGCGTGAAGGTGAAGGGAGTTCGGCGTGACACGGGACCGACAGGAGTACTGGCGCGCGTGCGGGCGGACGCGGACGCAGTGACGCGAGCGTACCGTCGGGCCTGACGTTCCTCTCTTGCTTTCGGTGCGCCGCGCCGGCCGAGCTGCGACGACGCCAGCCGTGCCAGCCCGAATGATCTCGCATCCGCGCTGCTAAACAGCGACCTGGACGCCAACCACCATCGCACAGTGCGAAATTCATCAAATCTAGGTATCCCGATAAATAAAGGCATGACATTTAATTCTACGCGTCCGGCGCAGAGGGTCCTCTATAAACAAAAACTTACAGTCTTTTTTTATTACATCAGAATAATAAAGTGATGTATAATGGTTATTTAAAAAGAACTGAATTAGAAAAAAAACGAAGAACTTTCATAATTGAAGACTACATAGACTCTATATATAGACTCTAAAAAATATGGGTGTAAATTTTATCACTATGCGGTGTTCGTATAATTCTCACCATGTTGATATCGATATCGATACCAACATAGTGTGGATTTACAACCGGTTTATATCAAAACCAGCAGGGTGAGAATTGTATAAACACGGCATATGGTGTTACAGTCACACCCATATTTTTTAGGGTGAAACGTAAAAAGAAAAAATGATTTATAACCGACGATTTGCAGCAATTGTTCCGCTTTTAGATTTATGCTGACATACTTTATATTTTCTTTTATTTTCTAATACAAACTATTATTTTAACAAAAGTATTATAATTCCCTGGTCATTCTATATATTAATAACATATATAAAGTGATATTATGTGATGTCAAATTCTTTCAAAAGGGGGAGAGTAAACGTTTAGAATAGTATATTCATTTTAAATCTAAATACAGAAAAATATTGATACGAATTGTCAATTAATAATTTTTTATCCCTCTCATGTAATATCCCTTCTCTTAATACTTATATTAATTTTTTACTCGTTTCACGAAAAATTGCAAAAGATTATGTTTACATAATTTATCTGTCACTATATCGCTACCGTTATTTTATTTTCCATTTCGTGTTTATTTCATCCTTACTTATCGAATTCCCTTCGCTAATTCCCTGAAAAATTTAGAACTTCTTCCCGATCTTTACTAGTAAATATTATGAATGCATCGATTTTATTCTACTTATTCTTTTTAATGTATGTCTACTCTGTATACGAACTCTGAATAGTAATAAATAGTAATGTTTTTATTAAGCCGAATAAATGTTGGAGAAATGTCTGCTTTTTCCATTTATTTGAAATACACATTATATTCAAATAAAGAATCTGTTAAAAAAATTATTAAAATTAAATGAGTTACTTCACTTATTTATTTATTAAAAATATTTATTTAATAAATATCATTTAATAATCTTTGAGAAATCTCAATCATTTATAATTTTAAAATTATTGGTCGAGAGAAAGAAATGTTATTTTTTTTTAATTTGATTTCTAGCATTTACTGCAAATAGTGATAGTGCTTAGAATATCCCATATATCTATCAAACATTCCAAGATAACAACTTTAGAAATTGTTTTTCGAAGAAATTGGAAGAGCTCCAAAGTGAACCTTCCATTGTGGTGATATTGGAAAGAGAACGCAAAAGTCAATGAAAATTCCATAATTGATATATCGATTTATCTGAATAATTGTAATAATTATATCACAAATGAAACTTTGCATGATATTTTCTTTTCGATTCAATTTTATAAATAAATTTACTTAATTAAATAATTTTTTTTTTGCAAAAAAGCTTTCTGTTGCAATCAAGTTTTTTATTCGCTCTTAATGTGTAATAAAATTTGCAATTTTTGTAAGGTGATTTTTAATTTAATTATAATTATGATTTTAAAAATACAATTACTTATTTATTTATGTAATCTTTAATTAGTTGTTATAACGATTATATTCATTTTAAAGTGCAATAAAGTGCAAAATGGAGTAAATAAAATAGAATTATAAATGCTGTTTTTTTTTACAACAAATATATTCAGTGCAGTAAATCATATTATGTATTGTGGAATTAAATCCTATATTCCTCAAAAAATAGTACATCACATATAGTAAAAAATATCCATAAAACGTAATGACCTCTCGCGAATAATGATGTCATTTAACTAATCAAAATTTAATTTCAATTATACGTAAACTTTAATATTCAATTATACGTAAACTTTAATATTATTTGTTTTATTTGTAAAATTATAATATTGTATATATTTATCCTAAAATAAAAGAAACTAAATTATATTGAAAACAGAATTTTGTTAATGTTTTTAAAATTCAGAGAATTTGTATTTAAAAGGAAAAATTTGCGATACTCGACATATTCCTACTTATTCGTATAAATATTTTATATTAGAAAAATCTCAGCAAGAATCCTGATTGTATCAACCCCTACTTATGGTATGTCGCTTACCAGTGCCAAAGACGATAAAACTTTTTCATGAATCTTTCTTTCTTTGAAGCCACTGGTCTTAGATCCTTCGAGAAATTGAAAGGAACATACCTACTATCTTTATGATTGTCACAATTTTTCCTTGTCGACTATTCATCACTATTCAACTTTATTGATATAGACAAATTCTGATTACGTGAATGTCTAAAGAAATAAATTATTTACTGATGGAGAAATTAATACCATTATGACAATAATTCAATCTCAAAAAAATGAAGTATATTTTACAATTTCAATGTTTCCGGTGAAATTAACGTTTTGGAATTAATTTTATTGTAGGATTGTCAAGGAAAATTTAATATGCTTGTTTCATTGTATCTTTAACATTTATAATTATAGAATTATAGAATATAATTATAGAATAATTCCCAATTCTGATAAACTAAATATTAAAATAATAGTATAATTTTTGGAGACATTTTTCGTGTCTATATGTAGAAACAAGAACAAACTTTTTTTATTAAATTTTTATCGCTTTATATTGAGTTTATATTGAGAAAAAAAATTCCTTTAGAAGTTGATAAAAAAGACTTTTTTAGTAACTCATATCATTCTATTCTTATATATCTCATATATATTCTATTTTTAAAAAATTGGCAATATTAGAAAACGGATTAACATTACGAATTTTTTAAAATTATTTACACTCGATCGCATTTTTTAATCGGTTTCTGGATTACTTCGGGTAGAGATAATGGTTTTTATAATTAAAGGTTTAACATCCATTCATACTTTTCTACGGCACAAGTATAAATTAAGACAAATGCATCATTTGTCTTAATTTATATTATATATTAATTAAATGCAAAATAAGTAAAATGCATAAATAAATTTCCGCATTTGTCGATACGTAAATAATACGTTTATGAGACAATAAACGAAGAGGCCTGATATCCAAAGTAAATTCCATATTTATGTAAATAAATTCTAATTATTTGCGAATTTTATTTTATCGTCTTATAAATATATTATTTATGCGTCAATTGCAGAGATTTATATAGTCATTTTATATGACTTTTTGATTTATTCTTGAAATCATAAAGTTTTTATTTTAAATTCGTTCAAAAAATGCACAAAGCTGAACGTGCCGTATCGACTGAATATCAGCTTTGTCCACTTAATTAATATTTATATAATTATTTAATATTAATTTAATACACTCTTATCTTGATTTATACTTGCAGAAGGAAGATACGAATGGATGTTAACCTTTTGAAAAAATCGGAGCTTTCTAACAAAGTGACTTATAGATCTTGTTTGTAAGGATTTCCAAGATTGAATTCAATTCTGACCTCAGAATTCTAAAATTCAAATTAAAAAAATAACCTATTCTCATGAAATTCTTAAGAGATCCTTAAAATCTATGTGTGTTTGAACAGAATAAAAATATCGAATTTGAAAAATGTAGTTAAATCCTCTTCCATAAAGGAGGAGGATTTAATATTCAGAGGGTTCATCAGAATTTGAAAGGCAGTTTGGAATGCCGTGCTAACTGTTTACGTAGCACTGATGAGCTTTAAATAAAGCGAAACTAAAAACTAGATGCGAAGTTGCATCAAATAGATAAAAACTTTCTAAAATTAAGTTTTATTGTATGATAATTAAATTATTTCTTTAAAATTCTGTCCGTCATACTATTGCATTTACCACTAAAAAATTTTTTTTATTTTACAAGGAAATCATGAAAGTATTTTTTTTTCTATTTATTAGTTTCAATATTTAAAAGAAAAATCCAATGCTTTTCAAAGTTATTGCACTCCCTAAAAGTATGATTGGACCTTTGAAAAAAAATATGTTTCCCTATTTTTATCCAGAAAACAACACATTCGAAGCTCACCAAAATCGGAAAAAGATACTTTCATGGATTTCCTTATCAGATTTGAATAAAGTATTATATTATCAAATATTTCCCCATAAAATTCATAAAAATCAAATTAGCCGTTTATAAAATAAAAGAGTGATAAATAGAATCGCTAATCCATAAAGGGTTAAATCCGGAATTATAAAAACCATTCTTCCTGTCCTCAAAGAAGTCCAGAAGTCGATCAAAAGATGCGGCCGAGTGCGCGATGCCGATGACAAATGCAAGTCAGGAACAGATTTGCATTTCGCGAGTTTAGAAAAAGCATGGTGAAGCCGCGGGCGGGACTTACTAGATGGGTATCAGTGACGTCGCGTGATTAATTAAGTACACGACGATGAGCCTGGGAACACTCTGAGAAGCACTTTGGCCATGCGATGATAGAATGGAGCTGCCGTTTCCAGACACCTGTGACTCTGGATAGCGGACAAGAGAGAATGAGGATAGAAAGAGAGAAAAAGAGAAAGGAAGAGAGAGAGAGAGAGAGAGAGAGAGGAGGGGAAGAGAGGGAGAAGGAACAAGCCGAGTAGTTCAATCACCTCTCGATGGTCAGACCGTTGGTCGTACCGACGAATTTCCGATAGACATTTAATTATCCCCGCTCAAACGAGGGACTACCTTTAAATTCCAGAACCCGACCGCCAGCATACCGACTCGCTTGGTCGTCGAGTTTCCTCGTTACATGTGGTACTCGCGTAAGTATCGCGGCGAGAAAAAAAATATAAAATGCGGCAGCTGCGCTTGCAATCCGATATTCATTGTAAATTGAGACGCTCTAGTCTCCAGTGGGCTATTTCTCTAGTATTTAAATAATAAATTCTTTTTTTTTTACTTTTCATACATTGAATCGTTATTGCACTCAAGCTGCTATAATGATTCGAGAAAAAGTGGAAAAATAATCCTGCTGCAAATGGAAGTTAACAAAATGTTAAAAAGCCATACTGTTCTGGTATTAAAATAACAATAAATTCAAGATTTTTTAAATAATGTATTCGGTATTATTGTACATTTGTATTATTAGATTAACGCATACTAAAAATTGTTATAACAAAGTTGAATGTAAAAACATATTTTATATATTTAAATACCCACTGATAATATTATCATGTTATTTAACAAAATATACACGTACTATTTTATTGTTAAAATTATATTGTACCACTGCATTTAAATACTTTATATAAAGTAGCCTTTTTTTAATGTGTACTATATATTCAGTATATATAGTGCGAGTAATCAAATTTACTATGAGTTAATTACTATATAA
>Ga0157363_1007833_pt1 | contig 10133 bp, 4 predicted proteins | sample AttsexASBM1_FD_111477 | JGI IMG/M metagenome (GOLD analysis project Ga0157363, IMG submission 111477) | Fungus gardens microbial communities from leaf cutter ant in Ribeirão Preto, State of São Paulo, Brazil - Atta sexdens ASBM1 | ecosystem: Host-associated > Fungi > Mycelium > Unclassified ...
ACTTGCTCTATATATTATAAATTGTTTAAATATCTTTTACTTTTGAAATAAAATAATTCGCATGTACGTATAAATTTTCTCTAAATAAGATATGAAAAATGTTTACACTAAATAATTTATGCTATGTACTGTCATTGAGGAATATAATCTCGAAACCTTGCTTTTTTAGATATCGAACAATCTATATTCGTCTTTCACAGATGAAAGACTTAGCGAAGACCCTCATATTGAAACTGGCATCTGTGCATACGACGTAAAACCCGAATTTTATTCGTACTCTGGCGGGTTCAGTCATATATATATACATATACTGAATAAACTACACTTGTTTCTTCTATATATATATATATATTAGGTGTGGGAAAAAGTTCGTGGCGTTTTTCTCGTTAGATGGCATTAAAAAAACGCCACGAACTTTTTCCCACGCCTAATATATTACATATGTATAGAAATAGCATATACATGTACATACGGATATATCTACATAACTTCTCTTCAAAGAAAGCACTGCTAGAGATCCTGTATTAGAATTTTTCCGTATGCGTATTTTATATGTATATAAGTAGTAATATTATATATACAAAAAAGTCATACTAATTTAACAAGCTGAATGAATGAGACAAGAATTGTTAGTAATTCTCTGTCGATTTCCGTCTTCTCTGTTTTGCTATCTTATCAATCACTCAAGAAAGACTGAAAGACGTATAAAAGAGAGGAAAATTCATTCTTACGTACTCGCAATAATTATCAATCCACCGTAAGCGTAACGTAAAACATTCGAGTAATTGAGGATATTCTTATTTGAACTAATTCCAATTTACTCAGCATGCTTTGCTCATTCACTACTTTCTCATGTTCTAGACACTAGAGTAAATGGCGGAAAGAGAACGCGGAGAAACGGTCTAAAACTGCTGGAGGGTTGGCGTGCAGATAAAAATGTCACACTTGTATCTCTGGGGAGTAAGTGAACCCGCGAATAACCAAGTGAGATGTAGATAGAAAATACGTAGGAATAGCAGAGAACTCCGCGTGTTGCTCAAGAAAACTGTACACGTTCTTTGCGTCAGCGTTCACATCAGTGTTAGCTTTTATCCTTCATCCATCTCGGAGCATGGTCTTTCATGACCTTTTGATCCAGCTGTTATTTGTAAAAATGCAAACGGGTTACTTCGTCTGTAGCCTCTGTTATCAGACCATATTCTTTTTCCAGTTAATCAAACTCGTCTGACATTTGATTCTCTTTGACTGGAAAAATTCGTAGTACAGCTTATTTGTTTACAACAAATTGTATAAATTGATCTTATGCGTTTGCGAACTATTATCTGGTATTAGAGATTTCCAGAATTATTATTTTATCTCATTAAGAGTTAAAATTAAATTATATTGATGATCCAGGAATATATTTAAAATCTTCTTATATTTAAAATATATATATTTAAAATCGTCTTTTTTAATGATATAATAAGTAAATCACGAAATATCCTTTCGCTAGAGATTTCGTTAGCTTCCATCAATAATTGCAACCCGTTTAACGACGTCTCGTTAGCGGTGGACATTTTCTTTCCTATCATTTTACTTTTTTATCTTTCAACCATTAAAATTCCTGTCCATCAAAAAAGCACGTCTCTCCTAAAGATTTATATATCGAGTATTTCAGTGCATCGTTTGCATTATAATAATAATTATTGTACGTATTATAACGTGTAATGTAACACCTTTATTAAAATCTAAAGTATATATTCGCAATGGATGATGAGTTTTAACTAGCAAAGTTAGAATCCACATAGTGCTCGAAGTAGAACTAATTCCAAAATCGAAGTTTAGTAGTTCGTGAGAGAATTCATTAAAATAAACTATCTCAGGATATTAATACAACGTTATTGCGGTTTGCGTACTAATTTTGATATGTATAACTTGAAGCATATATTAATTAAATATATAATGCACTATCTAATAATAATCTTTATGAGAATATGTAATAATTTTTATGAGAATATGTAATAATCTTATAATAACAAATCCCAAAATAATAACAATTTCATATACTCTACTGTTCTCATTAAATGTAATATTTTTGTAAGTACAAGTACTAATACATAATATTTTTGTGTATCTATCGATTCTACTTACGACTTAATATATGTGTGATGATATTCTCATATCAGAGCAATTCTCTAACTAAAATAACAATTCCATTCTACCGTTTTCATTAAATACTCTTGTGTATCGTAATAATATATAATCTTTACTCAGTATTATGTATTCATATTTGCGGTCTTAAGACACTTTGAACAATACATAATATTTTCATGTATTTATCGATCTTAATTACACTTAATGATAACTTGAAAGAAGGAGACTGGTTATAAAAATCGTGCGAAAGAAAATAAAAGCGGTAAGCGTATGCGAAAGAAACAAGCACGAAAGCTAACGTAGGAGCTTTCATGTCGAACGTTTCCACGCTCGCTTGGCTTTCGAAGAAGCTGAATCGCGTGTCAGAAATGTAACCCCTCGCCTCGCTACTACTTTTCACCTACGTAATCCCGTGTACAGTTATATCACCCACGAGTATGCCTCCTATCAGGTGTATTATTGTTCGTGAAAGGTATAATTATCGATAATACCCGAGAAACTAGATACCATCGTACACGTTAGTCTTAAAGAGCTTTTCAATTTTTACTTGCGTAAAATATAGAGCACGATAATAATATCAGCTTGACGCGAACGCTGAAATCATAAAGAATATCTCTCAGTACTTTCATAGATATTAAAATCTGTAACGATATATATTTATCGTTATATATATATTTTTTTTTTTAAAAAAAAGGATTAAATTAAATTATACTGAATTATTTATTATTTCTTGTATTTATACATATTTTATGTACGTAAAATCTTTCCCTTTTTCTAGAATAATATTATTAAAATCTTAATAATATTAAAATAATTTTCTACTAATTCAATTTTCGATAGATATTTTTAAGAATGTGTTAATACATATTTTTAAAATTGTATTATGGTACATCAGTTCCTATAAAAGTATCAAATTAATTTAACAGTTAAAAAATATTAATACTTTTCAAATAATACAATGTAATGTAATAAACATCTAGATTTATATTATATATAAATTATAATTTTAAATAGTACAATAAAATATCGCTTTTTATGATGTACTTTATAGAATACAAATTCTGTTTATAAAATAGAAATTCTAGTCCAGAAAATGTAACAATTGTTTAATTATTTCATAGATAATGTTCTTTCTGGAGATATCATTTTTAAACACAAATTAATTAACTATCGCTCACAGAAGTAAGTCATTTATAACGAGCGCAGTAATATTGCAGGCAATCCAAATCTCGTATTGAATGCGCTGCCTATTACTAGGTACGATCACGTCCCAATATCTCCTTCGGTGTCGTAGCACGTGTGGTTAATTACGCGGAGAGTGGTGTAACATCTTGCATAACGTAGCGAATTCATGCGATCACTTATTTGTCACTGTTACTGAAAGTAACACTCTATCATTTTTTAAATATTGTGACAATTTAATGTACATCCAAGTAACCAGGTCAATAGTATATTTATACAGTTTCTAATTTGGAAGCAAACGACCAACATCTATTACGCCGCAAGCATCTTGTTTTATACATAATCGATATTTAAATCCGACACGGATTTCCTCCATATTATAAAAGTTCGACTAAACTCGTTACGCGCGCAAACTCATAATCTCATTACAAATGACGGAAATTTTTCCGCGTTTATTCCTTTCATCGCGATATGAATTTTAAAATTATTTCACTAGTACGTATTACTCACGACCTTGATATCATTATACAGGCTCATTTTCTCGTCGGATTAATTACGTGCGACCGCTCGCGAGCTAGTTTATATGCGGAAACGGCAGATCTGTTGGAGATCAATCGCAAGTTCGCATACCTGCGGTCACTCTGTTCAATTACAGAGAATTCCGTGTGTAAATGGCTCTTATCGGATTATATCGTATCAGACAAGCTCAGCAATTATTTTAATGCAATTTATATTTGACCACATTTGCATTCCGATATGAAGTTTATCACAGTACTTAACTTATTTATAAATCCTTGAGATATTTATCAATATATAAGAACATTGTAAATTTTTCGCGTATATCGGCATCATCGCGTAGATGCTGCCACGAAACTTATGATTCACCGAGTTATTTATAATTTTATTTGCATGGAGCTATTTAGATTGACGTAACCGTTATAACTTCTCATGTAAAACATATTATGCGAATGCTAAAAATATTATTTTTTTTAAATAGTTTCAAACGACCTTTGCTATACCGGCCATAGCGTGTTAAGCGATGGTTAACGCATGCCCGTATCTCAATAACGTATCTGACGAGTGCAGGGTTCTATTCTTGGGAGCTTAGTACTCGTAGATAGAGAGCAAAAGAAACTGCGATCGTGCATAAAAAAATTACTTTTGGAATCAAATATTCCGCTTTAAATACCAGGTAAAAGATGATAACGGGAAAAAATGCGGTTGCAAATGCCAGAATGTATGATTAATTAAAAGCTCGATGCTAGAGTGCACATCGAACTACTGAAAGTGAACTGGATTAAAGCTGTATATTCTGCTACCATTGCATGCTAGCGTTGCATGTCATTTGTAACATAGTAAGAAACCGGCAACATTAAAAATAGCTGCTCAATGGAGATTATGTTGGGCTAATCGTTCATCATAATTTCATTTACTTGCACTTCTTAACGATATGGTAGATATACATGTAAGTACTATAATACTTAAATTTATTTTAAGACAATAATTTTTAGAAATTTTACAGTGGAAGGAAATCGTAATTATAAAACAAGTCTCTTCTAAATCTTGATTGTAAAGTTAATATGTACGCCGTGTCGATTCCGTGTCGATTCCGTGGGAAACTAAACCGTCGTTCGAACTAAAAAATGCATTAAAGATATTTTTAGCCGATAGTAACGATATTAGTTATACATTCAGAGGCGAGGAATGCCGGGCAGTGCATGCAAGTAGAACAACCCGCAAGATTCTGCTATTTGGCACTCCATTTGTTTCGTTATAGATCGTTGGATAAGGTGTTTCGTTGTATGTTGCGGCTTTATTCACCAGTCAAGCGATATACACTTTTCTAGCTGTCCCACATCGGCGATGGAAGGACTGCCGAAATACATTGTGTTTCTCCACGTAGCTGTGCATACGAACGTTTTGTCACATTCTAGCACGATGCAAGGACGTGACACAATTCCTGGGTAACATCGTTTTCGCCACGGGCCCAGTATTCTTTCGTCGGGCGTAAAAACATTTCTCTTCCTGTCAATAGATTTTAATGAAAATCTTGCGTAATAACAAAATTACTGTACATCCAATTATTATTTGCGAAATATATAGAATTATAAAAGAACATAGTCTGGCATGAACGAACATATATAAACTTATACATACATGAAATAATTTGCTAGGATTTAATTAAATACCTATGTTATTTGATTATTTCTTGTAACAGCAGTTTGAGTCACCAGCCATTAGAATCTCCGTGATTCTTTATTTCACTGTAGGTTTAGGTTATATGAAGATTCGTGAAGAATAAAAAGTTAATTCGTACCGTAAAATCTTATTAAAAATGTTTAATCCTTTTAATGTTTAATCTGTATAATTTATTATATTATAACAAAATTATAAAGTTCTATTCATATGATTAAACTTAAAAAATTTAATAAAGATAATTAACAACAATTAACAGCATATAAGATAAGTTATACTAAGTTATACTCAAGTCATCAAACAAATATATTATTTATTATGCAGTACTAATTTACGAGTTCCACATGGCTGATTCGGAATCGGTGATAGGCATCTTCCTGCCGGATGTAACATATTTCTCCTACAGTGGCATTAACTCGCAGTAGCGAGGAAGTCACGTTCGGCAGGATGCGACCAAGACAAAACTTGTCTGTCCGACTACCTCGGCAGGTAGTCTCCTCTGGCGTTTCACTATTGATTCCCGTTGAGGCGCGGGGATGAAGTCTAGGGACTCGGTCGCGGGGGAGTGCAGGATAGCGTGGTAAAGTGGATGGTAGTAGTGCCGCCGGGGGTGAGAAGAGAACGGGCCGCGGGACGAACTCGAAGTAGGGTAGCAAGGGAGACAGGCGGTCGCAGAAGCGCAAGAGAACCTCGGTCGCCCCAGTTGCCGCCACTAATGTCTCCTCATACTAACTACCTTCTTATCCTCTCTCCATTCTGTATCCAGTGCAGGCTAGATGGGAAAGAAAGAGATAAAGTATATGTATATATATATATATATATATATATATATATATACATATACATACAAAGGGCAGAAAGACAGGCGCAGAAGAAAGACAAGGAAAACACAACGAGCTGAGCGGAGAAAACCTGCAGCAGTTAAGATAAAATAGCTCAGTAGAGAGTGGACACTTTTGTCTCGGGGCGCGGGTAGATTTTTCTTTTGGCCGTAGCATGAGAGGACGCCGCACGTATCACCAGCAGTGGGATCCGTGGGCGCTGTTTATGAACGCCGATTGCCAAGGTTGGTTAATTCCCAAGGAAAAATAGCGCGGCCGCTGCGCGAGTCGCCAGGGACTTCTTTCGCGAAAAGGGAGACGGCGCCTGGTAGCGGCGTCTCACAGGATGAGAAAAACAGCTGCATGATGAAGATTGGTTGAGCCCGGATAATCAACCTAGCGATCTCTCTCCTGCTTCTCCATCCCTCCTATTTTTTTCATTCTCGTACAAGGCAGCTTGTACGTAAAGCTGCAAGATTCATTCGAGTGGCAAATTGGGCCGTTTTGCCACGTGGATGATTCTGTAATCTCTATCGCCAAGGTGAACGATAAGTGTTGATAATAATCTCCGCGCTCGAATGGTAGGATTTTTATAGCAAGATACGAGAATACTTGTGGAAATATAAGAAAAAAAAAACGAAAACATGAAATAAATATTGAATATAAAAATAATATAAAAAATTATTTTTTCTTACGTCAGAGTGTTATAAGGAGTGTATTATTAACATAAATAATATATTTTTTTGTTGTTTGAGTGTTATAAGAAGTATATTATTAACATAAATTATATATATTTGGTTCGTGCAAAAGATTTGTCAAAGAAAATTGAAATTTCTCATGGTCAGTAGAATTAAAATAGATTTGCCGTAATAAGTTTTATTATTCATTTCTATATTTCTCTTTTCATTCAAAGAAAAATTTTTCAATCCTCTTTTCTAAAGATTTAGTTTCTCTGACTTCATTTAGCACAGAGCTTATTGAAAAGGCGATTAATTTTTTGCATAAAATACGAGATTAATGTTGAATTAAATGTACTATGAAAATACTAGACAAGTCTCATGCAAATCAGATTTTTGATGGATAATTTTGCAGATCAGAATTGACTTCGCAATAACAATTGATGAATGCATTGCAGCATACAACCGTTGATATCGTTATCACAATCCGATTGGTGGATTATTAATCCAAGTATTTTTCAGATTTATCTCTCGCGAAATATAAAATAAAATTATCGGACGCAGTTGCAACTGGAATCGTATTCATTTTCAGCATGACGGTAAAATAGCGCTTGCACCGACAAAGCCGATGGGATACGCTTTGCATTGTGCGAGAATTTTTCGATATTCGCTTCGAAGTTTCTGTATGGAAATTAGTTATGTTATTCCCACGAGATCACAAATAGCGTGTAGAATATGAAGAAAATATAACCGAAGAACATTCGTGCTGGTAATCCCTCGAAAGTTATAATTACGTTCAACGCCACGCAGAATTTGACTGACATCACGAAATTATTATATAAAATAGAACAAATTGAATAAATTGCTGTTGTATGACTTACGGATTTGTAACCAATCGCGAGATTAATTCTAATATTCGTTTTGTGTCCGTATGGTTTCATCGAATGTAAATCGCTCTACAAATTGGACTTGCGTAATCATTGCGCTGTATAAATTATTTATGACATAATATATTTCAGGGGTGGTATTAACTCGGTATATATCAACGAGACTGTGCACGTCACGTCTGAACTGGCACATTGTTTTGCGCTCGCGATTCTGTTTAAACGCGGTATAATTGATTTGCACATTGACCAAGCTGTTGCACCAAAACAACGACCTATTTTCAGATATAATGCGTACCCTATAGGCATCAACGGATTTCACACAGGTAGCTCTCATGTCTTATGGCTATTTTCGTGTGGTAAACTCTAGCTATTAATCATCCTCGTTTCACTGAACCATAGTCGCGTGATAGTCCGTAAAATCTTAATTAACGTTTAGTGTAGTTAAGAACAACGTTGTATTTAAGTGTGTAGTGCAGATACATTAATCTACATAAATATTACGCGAATTATTTCAATAGCTAAAATCTTAATTAGAATAATTTAATGCAATTAATCAGAACGTTTGCATAATTGACTGGAATGTTTGAATGTTAATTGATAGTTATTTCAACTCCAAGGGCAAGAATTGTTTTTGCTTTGTCTCCCTTAATTGAATTATATTCGATTTTATCTTTGCGAAAAATACTTAATAAGAATACATTTATTTATGATCTCTGTAAATACCAAACGCGAAATTTATCATCTAAATTCCATTTATGCAGATCATCAAATTATACACAATAAAATTGGATAATTTTGCCCCAGTTGGAATAACTTTAGCCCACATTTAAAAAATATCTGTATAAATAGCACGTTTAAAATCAGAACATAAAACATTTCAAAACATTATTTAAGATATTTGATATGCGTGTTGTCTGAATATCAAAGTTCATCAAGTATCATCAAAGTTTGGACTAAAGTTACCTTGATTTTGATTCAAAGTTATTATTATATTTTGCAATATTCGCGAATTCTGCGTGTACACATTTTATAAAGGACATATTTATGTGCATACAACATTATGTTTCAACAATTGACCTGTAAAATGTTTCAATGCTGAACTGATTGCATTTGATACACGTTTTGCGCCAGTTATTGTATCATAAATGACCAGGACAAGGACGCGTTCTAGTCTTGGCGAGACATCTAAACTAGAAAACAAGGACGGTTATAAAAAATGCTCTATTATTTTATCATTGATTCTATCGATCGCTAAAGGTCATTGCCACGAGAAAAAAAAATCGTTTATGAGGAGAATTATCGTTCAATATTCTTTTGAAGTGAGTTTGAGGCCATCCCTTTCAATAACCAACGATAACTATGTGTAATGTTTTTCATTCTTTACATGTTCCATTGGCGTCGTAATTCATTACGAAGCTATTTTTACATGAAGCAAACAATTATTTGTCGTACGGATTTATGTGTTAAGTATTGCAATTATTTTGCCATTTACAGTGACAGTAATTTTCATCGAAAATATACAGTTGCAATGGACATTACTTATCGTATTGATCAGTAATCTATTTATACTTAGGCTCGTCATATTTTAAATGAGACAAAAACGATTATCTTAGCGCGACGTTACATAATGTGGTAATTAACTCGGTACTATCCAATATCCGACACGATATACACGGGTGACGTGACGGCAAATCGAAAACTGTTACCAAAACTGTGTGTTATAGAACGTAGAGCAGGCGACAACATATTGTATCGACCGACACTGAGAATTACGCTTGATTTGACGCAGCGAGAGCGTCCCGATGGATCGATAGCGGGGTAATCTACCAGGACACACAAGGATCGGGACCTTTACAGGTCCAATTAACAAACAAACCAATTTAATTAGCATTATCAATGCAATTTCCGTACTGGCATCGGAACTAATATTGGAGGCGGCGGAGTCCGCCGATGTACGTACGTAATGTACACGGTATTGGTTCGAGCGAGAGGCGACGACGAACGGACGGGGCCATGTAGTAATTCTGTAATATTGTGGGTGACGGTGGTTAGCCTTAGGGGATGGGCAAACAATGACATCCGACCAACGCGGCTCGATGTTACGCCGCCGTCGCCGCGTCGGTGTTGTAAATGATGATAATGTAAATATATTATAGAATTATTTACTTGGCATTTTGCAAATTATATGCATGCTTCAGAGATTTGTGTGAGAAAGAAAGAATAATACGATTAACATG
>Ga0157363_1007834_pt1 | contig 10132 bp, 8 predicted proteins | sample AttsexASBM1_FD_111477 | JGI IMG/M metagenome (GOLD analysis project Ga0157363, IMG submission 111477) | Fungus gardens microbial communities from leaf cutter ant in Ribeirão Preto, State of São Paulo, Brazil - Atta sexdens ASBM1 | ecosystem: Host-associated > Fungi > Mycelium > Unclassified ...
CAGCTTGGCGTTACGCAGCAAGCCATTTCCGTACGATTACATACGAATAAAGATTGAATTTTACAAAAAAAAGCTCAGAACTTTTTTGTACACCTAATATATATATATATATATATATATAAAGTATATTTAAATTGTTAGAAAATCTCGCGTTTGAATTGTCATGTGTAATGAGATATAACAAATAACCTTCTAAATCACGTATCACGTATCAGAGTCGTGACATATTTTTCAAAGAAAAGATAAGTTTCTTGGAATAGATGATAGGAATAACTGTGCGGTAATATAAGTTTATATGTACATTCAAGATAATAAATGGATAATATAAAAATATTCACGTAGCAGCCTTACATTCAGTCAGTGCAATTGTTCTGTCATAATCATATGTATACAATTTGTTAAATTGTTTATATATTACGATACAAAACAAAATTTAACATTTTTAGACGATTATCAACCACTGTTGTTAGACTTTTATTAGCATATGGTATAAGTTCAGTATATCTAACATCAGTCACTGAAGCAGAAATAGAATTAAAAAAACGCATACAAAAATTATTGTTGAATAGCATTTTTTCGCTATAATGGGAGTAACAGAAAAAAATCTATCTCGATTACCTTATAAACTATATAATTATGAAATAATTAACGATGATGAAGAAGTATGGAGTAAAGAATTTAAATCCTCAATGTTCAAATGATGACGCAGACTTTGACAGTTCTTACAAAAGACGAGCTGTTGAGTATTGGCGGAATTAAGATGTTACTGAAAAAAATAACGACAAAAGGAATCATCTGCTAAGATCAATGCAAAATAAAGTTAGAAGAGTTTCATCTGAACGTCAATTAAAACGATGGGAAGAACAATTACATTCAGATGGAAATCGTGTAGAAAAATTACATTTCTAAATTTATACATGATAAATTTACTGCAGCTATTGAATCAAGATTCATAGTTCATAATATCGACAAAAATGGGCTTTATAAGCTCAAAGAGAAATAGAAAATTTTAATCCTATATTTAAAGCATCTCACAGTTGGGTATTAAGATTCAAAAGTCCCACCGAATTGTTTCGAGAAAAATTACGAAATTTATAACTAGAACAATAGAAGATTCCGTTAATTTGCAAAAGTGATGATTTTCTAAAAATCATGAAATCACTTATCAAACAGTTTGGATCTGAAAATGTTTTTAATTCTGATCAAAGTAGTTTCTAATTGGAAATTCATTCTGGAAGAGCATTATTTAATCAAGGAATAAAAAAAGTAGACTGTGTTGTGCAATCTATATCATCAACAACACACCCATACAATCAATAATATTATTCGGTACTCATGTTGTTTAGTCATATTGCCCGATAGAGAATCGATCAATCCACGAAATGTCAGTTAAGCGACGCATACGTCACACGTAATCGATCAGAAACACTCAGATCATCATGGCCGCTGTAACTGCCTCGTCGACAGCACACGTGTCTCGTCTCGTGTTGAATAATTTTTATCACGCTACCGCACTGTTGAAATCCTTTCCGCATCTGCTGTAAAACACATTCGCCCGCATTTGAGGTCTGTTTAAATAAAATTTGGAAAGCAGAGAAAATTTCATTTTTCTCGACCAAGTGCCTCGAAGCAATCATACCGCGGAAAACGCTTGGACGGTGATCGCATGACCGTGCCATCACAAATTCATCCTGCATGCAGCAAGATCGCCAACATTTTTTTGGTCCTTCGAGTCGGATTTTGTCAAGTATTTGGCCTCAGTGAAACGGCGAGCAGCAATTTGTCAGACAAGGTTATCTCCTCGAGACGAGACAAGCGTAGCAATCAGTGTACCAGAGGCAGCACACAGCTCAATAAAAGCAGCCGCAATGCCCGTATCAGAGACGCAGCCCGGCTCATATTATGTCATATCTTGACAATATCAATGTTTTACGAGCGGAATCCTGTTGATGGCGGAAAACAAGAATCAATCCAGATGACGTGCAACGGAAGTCATTCCTCGGCGCAGCATCTGCGAGAGGAACGTTTCTGTTCAACAACGCTCGACTGGAAGACATCCAGTATCTATCGCATCCCCTTCTAGGATTAATTGCGTGCGTAACAAGGTAAGGAAGACCATAGTCTCCGCCAACCAAGTTCGCTTCGCCGCGTTCATTGCGTACACGCGTTCGTATTTGTATTCAAGATGACCAATCGAGCGACGATACTTAAGCGATAGCGCGCGACCATAAAGGCATCACGTACGCGTCAAAACTTATGTAGTCAATCGCCGCCATTAATCAATAATGGTTCATCTCGAAGAGTGGAATGCGAAACTCAAACACTATTGGGCGGAATATAACAAGGTGCAATTGCGTCTAGAATCATTAAATGACTCCGAAGACTGCGATCGAGACGGTTTCGAGGAAGCGTTCCATGCATTTTCCGCCAAGATCCGCGAGCTCATTTCGTCGACATTGCGAATGTCCATCTTTTCTCCGTCCTCTTCAAGTGTTCACAATTCAGATCGTGGCGCATGTTCGGTTGCCTAAGTTAAATTTACCAACAATTCAAAACATTTTCCAGCAAATATATAATGAATGGTTCCCGTTTTTTTGATACATTCAATTTGATACATTCATTGGTTATTCATTCCAACACCTCGTTCTCAAATACGCAAAAATTTCAATATCTACGGGTATCACTTACCGGCGATGCAAACACTGTAATCAGTTCATTAGAATTATCGGACACTGATTACGACATCGCATGGTCAATTCTCAGGGACCAATGTGACAACAAGCGCGTGATTGTTCAAACTCACGTCAAGGCTATAATGGATTTGCAAGGCAAAGGAAAATTCAATCGATCTCAGAAGAATCTCTGACGCGTCGCGAAACATTTGCATGCCCTTCAGACATTGAAGCGTCCCACGACGCATTGGGATGATCTTCTCGTCCTCATTCTAAACTTGACTCACTCACATTACGCGAGTGGGACTTTCTTTACGGACAACGAGCTGCCGTCGCTTAAACGAAATAACTGTGAGATTTTATCGCTCATCGATATCAAGTGCTCGAGGCTACCACAAGAGCTAACATTTCCGCAAAGAAGATCGAGGCAAAATCGTAGCCAAATGTTAAGCGGTCATCGTTGTGCGCGGCTACCGTTAAACCTAAATGTCACTTTTATCACGTCATTTATTATTGCAAAAACTTCGTAGCGCTTCCGGTATCGCAAAGAACCGCGGAAATTCGCAAACTTTGCGTCAATTGCTTGCGCTTCTCTTCTCGTACATCAAGTAAATGCACTTCCGGTCAATGCAAGATCTGCCAAACAAAACTGCTTCATATGCCCTGATGGGCCGCGGATCCATCGATCAACAATATCGATAAGGAAGTTGCATCTAAGGCAACTCCTCTCCCCTCCGTCCTAGCGACCATGCTTCAGGATCATTTAATAGCGAACAAGTCGTGCTTTCGACTGCGGTTATACTTGTCTGCAACAGCGACGGCTCGCACAGGGCGTGCCGAGCTTTGTTGGATTGCGGATCGCAAGCGAATTTCGTATCCAAGAAATTTGTGGAAGTCGGTTTAGAAACGCGCCTATTAAATGTCTTGATTTCCGGTGTCAATGACGATAACCTCGTTTAATCACGTGATTAGAATCAAATTACAATCACGATTCAACTCGTACATCGCGGCATCGAATGCGTCGTGACTGATCAAGTTACTGACAAAATTCCAGCGGTTTCTTCGGGGCGGGACAAATTTGATTTTCCGCGCAACATTCGTTTGGCTGATCCGCGATTTCACATATCGGATATTGATCATTTAATCGAGGCGAAGTTGTTTTGGAATTTGATATGCGTTGGTCAAGTCCAGTCTTCAGACAAGCACACTCAACTTTCCAAACATGACTGGGCTGGATTTTGGATCGTTTCGGCAATACCATATACCGCCTCAAGGGTTCACTCGTTTCACGCGTCCGTAATCAATGCGGAATTACACGAACGTATCAAGCGTGCCTGGTAAATGAATGACATATCTGCGCAATCGGACAATTACACAATGGAGGAAAATATTTGTCACTTTTTAGACAACGTGTTACAAAATTCTCAGGGTAGATATACAGTTAAGCTTCAAGTTAGAGAGCAAAGGTTAAATAACAATGGCGATTCGCGTGAGGCAGCTCTCAAGCGATTGAGGGGCATCGAGAGGTATTTCAAGCGCGATCCTACGGTCAAGAAACGCCGCGTATTAAAATTTAATACGCGGCGTTTCTTGACGAATATTCGTCACTGGGACATATGTGACGCCACCCATTGCGGAAGAATCAATATCGTTTTATCTTCCCCACCATTGCGTCTTCAAAACGGTCGAGCAAACATCGAAAATCCGTATTGTATTCGATGCATCTTGCCACAACAGTTCCATATCATTAAACGACACGCTTCTAGTGGGACCGATCGTTCAACAAGATTTGATCTCAATTTTGATGCATTTCTATTTTTCCGCTTATATCATCACCGCTGACTTATAAAAATCTATCGGCAGATTTTAGTGCATCCGTCCCAGAGCATCTACAGAGAATTCTCTGGCGCGATGATCCCTCTGCTAATGTCAATACGTACGAATTCATTACTGTCACTTACGGTACAGCTTCTGCATCATTTCTGGCCACCAGATACCTTAAGCATTTGGCTGAGTAGCACGCTCGTCAATTCTCGTGGTTCAGCATGCGTTCTTCGGGATTTTTATGTCGATGACATGCTCACCGGGGCGCACACAGTCGGCAAATTAAAACTAATTCGATGATGAAAACATTCAACTGTTAAAATTAGGAGCATTCGAATTAAGGGCCTCAAATTGCTTTGAATTATTGGACATTATTCTGAATTATTGGAAATTATAATCGTGTGCCAGTCATTATTAGAGATAATATGGCGGACTCATGTATTCTAGACATGCAGTGAAATCAATATCAGGATACGTTCCAATTTCCTTGTAAATTTGAATTAGAAACCCATGTTGTATCAAAACGGGTCATACTTTTCGAGATCACTAAATTGTTCGATCCTCTGGGCCTTCTGAGTCCAGTCGTTATTATTCAGTCATTGTTATATGAATTCGCAAAACTCATCCTGCAAAATTTGTGGCAATTGGCCATCCAAGAGACGAGTCCGTTCCTCAGGACACACTCGTTGTATCGCTTTCAGAATGCAAATGAGTGATTTGAATCAATTAAGAATTCCTCGATGCGTTAAACTCAATGCTCATCAATCGTGGAAGTGTACGGATTTTGCGACGCCAGCCAGCGCGCGTTCGGAGCCTACATATACCTTCGCATCAAGCTGAGTCTCAACGACATCATTCCGAATTACTGTGCTCAAAGTGTCGCGTTGCGCCGCTCAAGACATCTCGTTATCGCGATTAGAACTATCGGTCGCCTTATTATTGGCGCGCTTAATCAACAAGGTTAGAAAGTCTCGCAAGGTTTGGAACTCTCGCAATACCCGACTTATCTATGGTCGGACTTAACGATCGCGTTAAACTGGATAACCTCCCCCTCTCGGCGATCAGTTTTTGTGGCAAATAGGGTGGATAAAATTCAGCGCCTAATAGAAATTAAACACTAGGTCATGTCGCATCCTCCGACAATTCTACCGTTATATTGTCGCGAGGGCTAAATCCCTGCGATTTGATCAGTGCTGGTAAAATGACCCCGAATTTCTAAAATGTGATGAAAAACACCTCTCAGTGTCATGCGTGATTTAGACAATGATCTTCCCGAATAAAGGAAAATTCGCGTAGCAGCTTCCATTTCCCATCCTTGCATCATCGACGACATTCTAAATAAGTATTCCAATTTAAATAAAATATGCGCATCATAGCGTGTTTGAGATTATCCAAAGCGCACCGGGAGCACGCAGTATCTGATTTCATTCTCCCGTTGAAACATCTACCGCTTTAAATTATATTTGCAGAATGATGCAACAGCGAGCGTTCTATCGCGAATATCAAGAGCGAAATTGTAAACACTTCTAATATCTTATCTATCTCCTTTCTCAGATGAAAGCGGACTAATGCGAGTTGGCGGAAATTGAAAAGTTCAAATATCGCGTTCAATGCGTGTCATCCAATTCTTCTGCCACGCAAGCACATATTAACTCAACGTATTATAGAGCGTGAACATACACGAAACACGGATTTGCAAGCCGTGATAGCTTTCGTACGCTAGCGCTTTTTACCGCTATCATTGCGATTCACCGTGAAATAATACAAAAATGTATAAACCTGTTTTCAGGCTAAACCTAATCAATCAGAAGTCTTAATGAGCTCATTACCGGCCAGCCGAGTTAACGTCTCTAGACCTTTCTTTCGCTGCGGTGTAGACTGTGTATGCCGATCCGCTTTTGTTATGTGAGGAAAAACATCGAAACGCGCAGAGTCACAAATCGTATGTTTCGCTACGAAGGCGATCCATCTAGAGTTAGTGACCCTACGTCCGAAACCTTTATTGCCGCTTTTAAGCGATTCATTTCGCGTAAGAATAGACCCGCGCATATATATTCGAATAACGGGAAAACCTTTATGGACGCCCATAGACAAATTCAAGAATAATACGATATATATAATGATCAACAACTCCAGTCCGAGATTAAAGATTTTCTGCGCGAATTGGAAATTTCATAGATCTTCATCCCGCCTAATGCATCCCATTTTGGAGATTTGTGGGAGATAGTCATAAAATCTGTCAAATATAAAAATTATATTGGGAGTACAAATAAGTTTCTGCCGTTTTTAATAAAAAATTAAACATTTATTGTGAAAGAACGATACATAATGTTTTATTCAAAGTAATGGCCATCGCCACTACTTTTTCCCATCTTTCTAGCATGTGGATACTGCATCAGAAGAACGCTTCATCTTTTGAGGCTATCCAATCATCAATACAATTTTTGATATGATGTGAAGTGCTGCTCAGACAGGCCATGCGTCATCAATCGGAACAAGTGATAGTCGGAAGGAGCAATGTCTGGAGAATACGGCAGATGGGGTAGAACTTTTGAGTGTTTCAAAGTAGGTTTTGATCGGCGCCGCAACATGTGGTCGAGCATTATCAGGAGAATAATTTTGTCATGCCTTGGAGTAGTAGTGGGCACGTTTTTCCTTGAGTGTTCGGCTCAATCTCATCAATTGTGTTCGATAGAGAGCCCCAGTAATAGTCTCGTTTGGTTTGAGCAACTCATAACACACGACACCAAGCTGATCCCACCAAATACACAATATGAATTTTTTTCCATGAATATTCGGCTTGACTGTCGATGTTGAAGCATGGCCAGGTGATTCCCATGATTTCCTCTTCTTTGGGTTATCGTAGTGGATTCATTTTTCATCACCAGTGACTATACGATGCAAAAAACTCTTTCGTTTATGCCTGGCAAGCAACATTTCACATGTGAAAAATCGGCGTTCAACGTTTCTCGGCTTCAGTTCATATGGAATCCAATTCCCTTGCTTTTGAATCATTCCCAATCATTCCCATGATTTCAAACGATAACGATGAAATTGTTTGTTGAGTCACTAATGTAAGTGCAAGTTCTTTTTGCGTTTAGCACGAATCTTCATCCAATAATGCTTCCAATTCCGCGTCTTCGTACACTTTCGGTACATTCTTTGTCTTCGACGTCAAATTCACTGTTCTTAAACTTTTGAAACCACTCACGACAACTTCTCTCACTTAAGGCAGCATCACCATATGCTTCTACAAGCAATCTATGAGCCTCAGCTACAGATTTCTTCAAATTAAAGAAGTAAATCGAAAATTCCCGCAAATGACGCTTATTCGGCTCAAAACTCGACATTTTCGTACAAAAAAATATATGATACTGATACAAAATCGCTAATATTTCAAGGTTATAGTATTGCCGGATGTCCAATCTTATGATATATGTCGTTTTATCAACGATTCACATCAAACAATTTTAACTATAGTTTATTAGTGGCGTCGTCTTTTACAAACGGTGGAAACTTATTTGTACTTCCAATATGTTTCGCGGATTTCTTCCATGTCCAGATCCATTCTTGGAATGCCAACGTTTCTTCGTAAACTTTGCAGTTCACCTCATCAGGGCGAGGAACAGCCTGATACTGAGCTGTTCCTCCGAGTCGTTCCCCTTTTATATGTTACGCTACTTGTTGGAGTGGCGGAAAGAAAAAAGAGAATTGTGGCGGGTGAAGGGAAGATGGGGGAAATCGGTCAGTCCTCATTAACCGGGAGAATAGTTTTCCATATTTTATTAATGTTGTAGCCATTATCTATATTTAGATTGTTAGGGTGTTTTTGGCTTTTCTATGGCCTCTCTATACTTTCTTGGAAAGTATGATGTAATATTGGCTATTGTGGTTGTTTTGTCAAACAGTATTTGATATCCTGTATCGATGTTGTTCTGATAGTGCTGAGTGCATGATGTGTTTTAACATCATGTTGATATTCTTTTATCCGTAAGTTGATGCACATATTCTCCCAGTTTCTTCAATATACACTTGCTCGCAGAAACAAGATATTTTGTACATTCCTATGGAGCTGAATGAGGTCTTTAATTTTCAGAATTTCTTAAGATTTATCCTTTTTAAGTGATTAAAGATAGTTCGGATATTGTGTTTGTTTAATATCCTGCCAATTCGATCTGTTGTTCCTTTGACATATGGGAGAATGGATAGGATTCTCTCTAATTGTGTCAGAGACCGTTATCTTATTTGCAAGTTTATTGATTGTTTTAATTATGTCTTTTTTATCGTGTCCGTTTTTCTGTAAGACTGTTTTTAAGTGATTGAGTTCTGTCTGTAAATGTTCTTTGTCAGAGATGGTGAAAGTTTTATGTACAAGTGAATTAATTGCAGACTGTTTTTGTTCTGGTGACTTGGCATGTAGGTATCTATCTGTGTGTGTTTTCTGTACACTTGACGGCCTAAGGTACCGTCAGCTTTTTTAGAGACAAGAACATCTAGGAACGGGAATTTTCCTCTGTGTCCATAGTAAAGTGGATATTTGGATGTTAATTGTTGAGGAAAATAAGGAATTTATGGAGATCGGCTCTGCAGTGTCTCCATATCATGAATGTGTGAATCTACACAACGGAATCAAATTTCTGATTTTTTGAGTGTTTTTCTGAGGACCTCTTTCTTAAAATAGTCCATACTTTACTAAACATTTAGACATAGATTTAAATGTCTTCAACTGTTACCTTCTAATTATATCGTGTCTCGCACAAGTTTTTCTTTATCTTTGAATAAGATTGATTTTTATATTGTTTTTTAGCTTACGTACATGTTAATACTTGTTGTTTTTCAGTTCAATGACTAAATGCGATATTGAGTCGCATCAGAGCAATTCGCATTTTATGTTACGCTAACGAGCACATGCTTGTATGTCATGTTGAAAGTTAACCCTTTCAAGGCGGGCGGCAAGTTTGACATGTACCCATGTCGTTTATCTAGTCACATCGCCCCATAGAGAATCAATCCATGAGATATCGATGTTAAACGATATACGTATACGTCGCGCGTAATCGAATCATTCAGATCATCATGGCCGTTCTAACTGTTTCGTCGCCTGTACGTGTCTTGCCTCGTGTTGAATAGTTTTTATCGCGCTACCGCACCGTTGAGATTCTTTCCGCATCTATTGTAAAACACATTCGCCATTTGCATTTGAGGTGTGTTTAAATAAAATTTGGAAAGCAGGGAAAATTTCATTTTTCTCGACCAAATGCCCTCGAAGCAAGTAGTAAGTAATGGAATTTTGCTGTAACTTTATTTATTGTATTAAAAGAAATTAATGGTATATTTGGAGTGCAAGAAATCTTATTGGGTATGGGAAAAAGTTCGTGGCGTTTTTCCCGCTAGATGGCATTAAATGTTTAGCAGTCGGCAACTACTAATCACAGCGGCAACACTAGACGTGCGTTTAAAAAGTGACATTTTAACTTTTGTTTTGAGCCGAAAGATTGAAATCGGTGAAGTGAATCAAAAGTTATTTTATTTTGAAAATGGAAATAAATAAGAAAAAAATTCGCTACATTTTGCAGTATCACTACGATAAAGGCAAGAATGCTGCACAGGCTTGTGAAAAAATTTGCGCTATTTAC
>Ga0157363_1007835_pt1 | contig 10132 bp, 9 predicted proteins | sample AttsexASBM1_FD_111477 | JGI IMG/M metagenome (GOLD analysis project Ga0157363, IMG submission 111477) | Fungus gardens microbial communities from leaf cutter ant in Ribeirão Preto, State of São Paulo, Brazil - Atta sexdens ASBM1 | ecosystem: Host-associated > Fungi > Mycelium > Unclassified ...
AACTTGACTCCTATTGATAGACCGTTAGCCAAGCTATTTGTAGCGTCCTTGGTCCGGCAACTGTTTTGGCGCATAGAACACTTCTTGCAAGCATGCCTCTTCTGGAGTTCGTTCCTGTACCTGGTTTGACGATGGCAGCTAGGTTACTCCTGCATATCTGGGATGCTGTTCAGGAGGTCGACGTGGGTAGTTCAGTTTCAGTCCATAGAACCTCTCTTACACCGCATATAGACAAACAGGCTGGTTTTCCTCCGGCTCACGGAACGCTGTGCCTGTGTTATCATTACTTTGGACCATGAATTGCAAAATTCTGGAGAAACTGTCCTGCAAGAACTTTCTCCTTCCTTACGAAGGATAGAAGAGTTCGTCACAACCTATCTTCGATTCTCGTGGTCCTGAATCAGTTTTTTTTGACAGGCTATTCACTCGAATTCAGGTACTTTTGAAGAAGGAGAGCAATATTCCTTTCCTCAAACGATACCTAAAGAGGGAAGAAACACTTCAACGTGTCGAAGCTCTCAACAGGGAACTTGATCAAGAGCTTCAAATTCTTGGAGTATGACTGCTTCTATTCGCTTTTCTCAAATTTTGACCAAATTTCTAGCCTTCATTCCAGATCAGAACGGTTAAAGTCATAAAAGAGTTTGCTGCTGGAATGGACGATCGTATTGAAGCAGCCATTCAACGAATTCTCCAGAGTCATTGTTGTTCCCAGTCAGCCCAGAACCCGAGTTTGACTCATTCTCCGAAAAATCCATCGCTACTTCGCCCCATGTCTAGGAGGCTACTACAGCCACTGGAGGAGATCACTAGTGTGCAAGATCACAAGGATCGAGAATTAGATCAAAATGATTTGCGACAACAGATGGATAATGCTCTGCAATCTGGAAACGACTCGACTATGTTGGATTTTCTACAAATACCGAGGGAGGACATTCTAGAAGCCATCAAGTCAATGCAGAGACATTTAGAGAAGACAACCCCGGGATCAATGTCCGCCACAGACTTGGATGCACACAATCCGAAAGATACACTGGAGCGCGAATTCATTGAAACTGGTATTGACTCCTTGAGGAGAATGAGCAAGTCGACCACTACTCTACCCAGCTGGACGATAACAAGGTTTGTCTTTCTTAGACAATTCCTTCGCGTTGTGACGGACTTAACCTCTGTGGTAGATTTGAGATTGACTGTACCAATCGCATTGGTGTTGGCTTTTTCTCGGACGTTTATGAAGGAACTTGGCGTGGCCAAACAGTGGCAATCAAGGTTCTGCGTGATTTCGCATCGAGTCGGCTGTTCGTTCGGGAGGTTGAGATATGGAAGAATCTATCCCATCCAAATATTGTCGAGTTGCTCGGAGCTAGCAGTGCTAGCGGAAATCCGCCTTGGTTTTTCGTCAGTCCTTTCGCGGAGTATGGCGACCTCGGCAATCATCTAAGGCACACAAACGCGGTGAAGGAACCACGGGGACTGGGACTCAGTCCATCCTTATCGTCTTCCTCTGCTCGGACCCTCGAGCACACACGTAGGGACAGTTTGAGACACTCGAGAGAGTGTGATCTGTACCGTTTCATGATGGAAATTGCCATGGGAATGGATTATCTCCACGAACACGGTGTTCTCCATGGTGACCTCAAGGTAAGTAAACATTCATATAGATCGACTTCCGAGATGACGTCCTAATAGTGTGCTAATGTGCTTGTGGACGAGACATACACTTGTCTAATATCGGACTTCGGTCAAAGCGAAATCCGAGCTGAAGCCTACCGCATGAGTGGTATATCTGGATCTCGTAAGCCTTCGAGTCCATTATTGCTTGGCCATAGACTCATCTATCTATCTCATAGGTGGCACACTTCGCTGGCAAGCACCCGAAGTGATGCAGGGACTCAGTGAACTAACGCCCGCTGCTGACACCTATGCGTTCGCCATCACTTGTGTAGAGGTCCTCAACATGGGTCAAATGCCCTGGAGCCTCGTCGACGATAGTACTGTCCAGTTTATCGTACTCAGTAAGTCTGTTCGTTTATTGTGATAGCAGGGTCTCAAACGCTAGGCAGAAGAAAATGAACGTCCTGCAATACCAAGTCAATACCAGGCGAGCACAATTCATGAACTCCTGCAACAATGCTGGGACCGTGACCCGGAGTCACGTCCCTCCTTTTCAGAAGTCGTGCGATCTCTGCGGCGGAACCGACACAGTAGAAGCATACAAGATACACCACCTCCAAAGTTCATCCCCGAAATGTCCGAGTCTGATCAACCGCGAGAACCACAATCACCAGTCTCTCTCAGTCCTTGTCGTAAGTATCGCTGGACGATATTTTTGCTCCTTCTGCATCTTAGATAAGGATGCATGCTCACGCAACGTACTCAGTTTCGATACTCAACTCGGCCGAGGCTCGGACTCCCCTCACGACAAGATCTTCGTTCAGAGCATCTAATCCCGTTTCCCTCCCCGTATCTTCAGATTCCCATTCACAAGAGGAGACAATCATCGAGTCCTCTGTTGAAAGTGACTTATATAGTGCATCGCCATACAATGACTCATACTCGACTATTTTGAGCGAAAATTCCGCAGTTTCAGAGGAGTTTGTGAAGATCGATATAAAAATGGATCCAAAGCTATGGGAGGCGAGAAATGAACGTCGATATCGCATGTCTCTGACCCATCGATATCATCATTCCCGTGTGTGTTCTTTGCTCATGGCGGTTCTTACCATGTTCACAGGCCTATATCAGTGTCCCTAGCACTCTGGGATCCCGTGCCAGTGGCTGTTGGTGCTGTTGGATATGTAGTTAAGCCGAGCGGAAGGTTTATGACCCTGTTCAATGCAGTGAATCCTACGGAAATAGATGATACGCGAGTCAGAAGCATGCCATCGATTGCAGGCTACGGTAAGGTACCAATTGGCAGTTATCGACATGCAACACGCAACGCTGCGCTGCGGGGCCTTGATGCTGTGGTTGGGTTTTTGAACTCTGGAAAACGGGATGATCCTTCCTCCAAGTGAGAACGCCTGATTTATCCATGTTCAAAATCACATTAAATTGTCAGAAGCATCAGTCGAAGAGCTTCGTTTCCATTGAGAGCTGGTCACAAGGTAGCGTATATGTATACTGAGTCGACAGAATACCGGTACATGCGGGAATTGGAGGCAGCAAAGGCCTGGTTCAAGGCCAATGCAGACAGGATCATCGAGGCATTCGGCGTGGAGCACAGCGTACATAGAGAAGATTTGATGCTTAGTATGTGGCTTCTCTAATCAACTTCACAGTTTGAATGGCCAACTGACTGACCTCAAGTCATAGGCGTTTTACAGGCGCCGAGTTATGCTCTTTTCGTCAGCCATAATCATCCTGATGGAAACGTGGGTTACCTTCGGTTCGCTAGAACCCAAACGACTGAATGGAATTATCAGGTTCATTTCCATACGTTCAGTCCCAGACAAGGGAAGCCATGGGGTATTTTTTGCACAGACACTAATACGATGAACGAACACGGAGGACCATCTTATCATGAGCCTTCGCCAACACCATACCAATGTGCATACAAGGTATCTATCAATGGAGAGCGACCCAAGGCCGTGCTTCTTGCCAGGCTGCGATTCCCCCCAGACTCTATTGAGCCTACTAGTTTATGATCTAGAACACACTACACACTATCATTCTACAATCTTTACATCACTACTATAGCATATCAAAGTTCTAGAATGTAGCACAGCATCCCATTTTATTTTGAGTCTTTAGCCTTTCAGCCCCTATCCGAGGTCCGACATCTAGTACCGTCCATCCTGGCCAAACAGCTTCACCTGTTCCTGGCCCAAGTATTGTCCCTGCAGACAATGATCCTAACTGGGAGGATGTTCCTGCTACTAATTCTAATACTAATTTAACAGCTAATAGACCTACATCTTCCACTTGCTCATGGTCAAAACCCTATCAGAGCAATAATACTAATGAACAGTTGGCTGATGTACTTGGTCAACTTGTCAATACTCTTAATGCTAATCAGACTCCCAGTCCTAATACTAATTCAAGGGGAACTAAAGCCTGCATCCCCAACATCTTCAGTGGTACTGAGCCTAAGCTCAATAATTTCTTGTTTCAGTGTCACCTTTATTTCTGTGCTAATCCAGTGCAATTCAACATGAACATTGCAAAAATCAACTTTGCAATGACCTATCTTATGGGAGTAGCTCAGAACTGGTTTGAGGTGGGCCTCAACCAGAAAGACTAGGGTATCCTGTAAGACTGGCTCTCTGACTGGAACCTGTTTGTCAACAAGCTATGTTGACATTTCAGTCTCTCAGACCCTGTAGGTGAAGTGGCTAACATGCTGAATAATCTCCACATGAATCCTAGCAACAAGATTTCCACTTACAACATGAATTTCATGTGCTATGCCTCTCAGCTAGGTTGGGGGAATAGTGTACCATGCCATTGCTATTACCAGGAACTCCCAAATCAGATCCAGAATCCTATCTCTATCTGAAAACAAGAAAAACCCACCTTGTTCCAGGATATGTATGCTTTGGCAATGACTATCAATCACTGCTACTAGAAATGTAACCACAAATGCCACTGTATAAGACAGGCAGAGAAAAAGGCTCTTGAGTCTCACTCCCAGAAGCAAGAAAAAGCTTCCACCTCTGATCATACCATAGTCTCCTAGAATAAGGCAAACCCATCTCCAGTGGCTTCATCTACCAAGACATCCTCTAAACCATCTCCATCCCCCACTCCTAAGAAACAACCAAATTCTCTATGGGTGGACCTTTTTTCCAAGCTGGCCAGCAATGGCAAGTTGACTAGTAACAAGTGCAAGAAATGTCTTGAAAACAACCTGTGCCTCTACTATGGTGTAAGAGACTACAAATTGGACTCCTGTTCCAAGAAGCAGACCACAGTTATTTCCAAGGGCTGTAGCGCTTCAACAACTGCTTCCAAGAAATCCTTAGAAAAATAGAGAGTGACTCCCAGGACTCTGCACAGACTGAGGGCTATATTGAACTTTCCTGTGCAACAACAAGTTCTGTTTGAATCAATGTATTCACTCTTTCTGATCCTCATTCACTTTTTGTTTTTCTTACTTTTTCCTTGATCCTTAGTCAGGATCACCTTAATAAAATCCCATTCTGAGCCCTTGTTGATTCCAGGTCTACTCATTATTTTGTAGACTCAAAATTCATAGATACTTACAATTTGAAGACATCTGCAACTTCTCCAGTTGCTCTCTGCTTGTTTGATGGTACATCAAACAGCACCATCTCTGAAATTGCTAACTTACCCATAATTTTTTCTACTAGTGATTGTATGAATCTGGACTTCTATATTACTCTGCTAGATTTTTCTTGCTCTTTGGTCCTTGGATACAACTGGCTTGCCTGACACAATCCACTGATTGACTGGGTAAATGGGTTGATAAACTTTTGTCTATCTTTATAGGAAAATCTTGCCCCTCCTCACATTGTGACCAACACACCATTGGCATCTCTGTCATTTCTTGACATCCCTTTGCAATCATTGGATTCCATAGTTTCTATACCTGCATCTGAGACCCCTGTGTCTAACTCTGAGCAATTTAACATTGCTATTATTGGTGCTGCAACATTCCTGTGAGCATCAAAACTTCTAGGCTCTAGCAATTTTGAACTTTATCTTCACTCTCCAGACATTCAGGCTAATTCCACAAAACTTGCAGAAGCTCCTGACCTTTCCAATGTCTCTTCTGAGTATCATGAATTTGCCAATGTTTTCAGCAAAACTAAAGCTGAAGTCCTCACTCCTTATCATCCTTATGACCTCAAAATCAATCTGAAAGAAGGCACTCAACCTCTGGTTAGCCCCATATACTTGCTTTTAGCATCTGAACAAGAGGCTCTCAAGGAATTCATTGAGGAAAACCTCAATACAGGTTTCATCTGACCAATCTCATTTCCACATAGTATACTGGTCTTATTCATTAAGAAGAAAGATGGTTCACTACACCTCTATGTCAATTTCCACAGTTTTAACCACATCTCTAAAAAGAATTGCTATCCACTCCTGCTTATCTCTAATCTACTGGACTCACCTTGTAAAGCTTGGGTTTATTCAAAGATAGATCTTCACCATGCTTACTATTTGGTTCACATTGCTGACAGTGATGAATGGAAGACCACCTTCAGAACATACTACAGATCATTTGAATAGTCAGTAATATATTTCAGTCTCACTAATGCTCTCATGGTTTTTTAGCAATTTATGAATGATGTTTTCTCTGATCTCTTAGATGTCTATGTCATGATCTATCTAGATGATATACTTATCTATTCGAATAACATGTCCAAACATCACTGGCATGTTAAAGAAGTACTCAAGTATCTCCACAAGGCTGGTCTTTATGTTAAAGCAGAGAAATGCAAATTTCACTCCAAGTCAGTAGAATATCTGGAATACATTCTTTTTTCTTCTGGCCTTACTATGTCTGACAATAAAGTGAAGATTATTCAAGACTGGCCAGAGCCTAAGAAAGTCAAGGATATTTAATCTTTCTTAGTTTTCACTAATTTCTATCACCAGTTTATCTTTAACTATTTGGACATTGTTATTCCATTGATATACCTTACCTAGAAGGATGTTCTGTGGAAGTTCGACTCCTCCTGTTGTGATGCTTTCAATTCTCTCAAGAAGACACTCATCTCCACTCTGATCCTTACTTATTAGTTTTCCAGTGCACAACTCATCATGAAAACTAATGTTTTAGACTATACTTTTACTGCAATCCTTTCCATTATTAATGAAAAAAACCTTGTTATCAGATTCTATCCTGGTTATCTTGGCACCAAACCAGACACTCTCACTAGATGATAGGATATCTATCCTAAAGGAGGGAATACTGACTATGCCATAGTCAATCCTCACAACTTCAAACCTATCTTCACTCAACAACAATTAGCAGCCTCCATATGAGCTACTGTCTTGCTCTTTCTTTCTCTCTGTGCAGCTACAATAGTTGATCTGGACACCCTACATAAAGATATCCTTTCAGCCCTTCCTAGTGACCCAATTGCTACAAAATATATTTCTGCAGATGGCTAGTAGTCTACGGATCTAAATGGTCTTCTTTTCCTTGATAACAGAATTTATGTACCATCTGCTAGTAATCTCTGTATACATGTTCTCTAATATAATCATGATCACATCCTTGCTGGACATTATGGTTAAAACAAAACACTGGAACTAGTTCACCACAGATATTCCTAGCCTAGCCTCCATACTGATGTACAACAATTCTGCAAGTCCTGCATTACTTGTATGCGATCCAAGCTACAACATTATAAGCTCTATAGATCTCTTAAACAACTCCCTATCCCCAAATGACTATGGAATTCCATTTCTATGGACTTTATTGAGAAACTCCTATCATTTTCTGGGTTTGACACTATCTTGGTCATAGTCAACCAGCTTACCAAGCAGGTAATTTTTATTCCTACTCATGACACCATCACGTCCACAGACTTAGCATGTCTGTTCATTCTTCATGTACTCTCTAAACACAATGTTTCTTTCCATGTCACCTCTAATAGAGACTTGGAGTTTGTATCTAATTTTTTCCATTCCTTAGATACTGCTCTAGACATGTAGCTTCACTTCACTTCAAACTACCACCCCAAAGATAATAGACAAACTAAATATATGAATCAGACTCTTGAGCAATACCTCTATGTATATTGTAATTACCAGTAAGATAACTAGTCTGAACTCTTGTGGAGTTTGCCTACATTAATGCTCTGAGTGCTACTATCAGTGTTTCCCCATTTTTTGCTAATAAGGGATATCATCTGAATATTACTGTTTACCCTGAATGTGATATTGCTTCCTCCTAAGCCTATGACTTTGCTGTAGATCTTGATGAGTTATAGAGTACCCTCAAAGCTAAAATCTCTGCAGCCTAACAGCATTATCAGAAATCCACTGATGCATAACGCTCTCCCACTCCTGATTTCAAAGTAGGTGTTAAAGTTTTTGTCAAGGCTTAGTTCTTCCAAACTACTTGGCCTTTAAAGAAACTCTCTGAAAAATATCTTGGACCTTATGAAATCATCACCCAGCCTGGTACACTATTATTCACTCTCTATCTTCTAGAGTCCATGCACTCTGTTCATCCAGTTTTCCATGTGTCCATGCTTAAACCTGCTATGTCCAATTTTCTCTCTGAGAGAACACAACTAGCCCCTGCTCCAGTTATAATCAACAGAGAACCTGAATATGAAATTTCTTGGATAGTGGACTCTAAAATTGATTACCAATGGGTATGCAAACTCCTGTACAAGGTAATCTGTCTGGAGTATGAAGACACTGAAGATAAATCTGAGTAGATCTCCACATTGGAACTCACTCATGCCTCCAACTTGGCATCCAATTTCCACATCGCATATTCTACCAAGTCTAGTCTACTTCTATTGTCCTAATCATGCTATTGCACTTGTTCCCTACCTCCACACACTTTTTAACAGTGATTTATTCATTAATTTCTTAATATATTTGGTTCACTTATTCTCATTAAACCCCAGCTTCCATACACTTTTTGGAGTTTCTTTCAAACTCTTAGACTTTTATTTTCATTTCATTTCTTGATTTTCTTACTCACACATTTAGATCACAAAATCAAAATCAAAATTAGAAAGTAACTAAGAAAATAAAATCACTATACTAACAAGAGACAAACAATAAAGTTCTCTCCTTCTAACTTTTCCTAGGGCCATCCTCAGACCCCTCATCATCATCTCTGTCTTCTTCTCTAACCTCACTCTCCTCTCTGTGACTTTGCAGACCCTTTTTTAAAACTTATGTCCATTCCACTGCAGCCCCAATCCTCTCTAACTGGGCTATGTTTCTCTCTTGACCCTTTACTAAGTCCCAGAGAGACTTTTCAACTCCTTGGTACTCCTTTACAAGTTCTCAGAGTACCTTTTCAATGGCACTTAGAACCCCACCATAAGTGGGGATCATGGCCAGGGTATTGATGTTGGTGTAGAAGACACACCACTGCTTGACAGCGATGCATCCAGTGTATGCAAGAGACTGGCTAAGGGAAGGCTATTAGTAAAAATAAAAACAGAAAAAATCTTGTTGCTTACCTTGAATTGTATACCAGGCAGTTCTGTCTAGCATGCATACACCTCTCACAGGGATTAGCACCCTCCATCTTGATCCCATTGTCTCTGTAGTACTTTGCTGGCTGTTTACCTTTAGTCTTTTTGGAAGGTTAATGGTCCCTATTGTCTTCTGGAGGAACCTTCTTATATTTAGATTCTGTAATCTAGGATTTCTCAGCACCCTCCAAAAAAGTAGCATTCTCTACTAGCACCTCATCCCAGAGTTGTTGGAGGTAATCCAACATTCTCTTCTTCTTCTTCTTCTTCTCTTCTGCAACCCTCCTTTTCTTGGCTTCCTTTCTTACTTTAGCCTCCGCTTCCTTTTTTACTTTCTGAGCCACATGCTCAGCTCAACTTCACTGCTTCTTCAGAACCTTCTACTCCCTTCTCTCAAGTTCCGTGATCAATGGTGTGACCACATCATCAGATGTGACTGATCACTTCTAACCCTAGCTCCAGAGTTCTAAAAATAGAAAAATGAAAATAAATTGAACAGAAAATAAAATGAGAAAGAAAATGAAGAAAAACTAAGTTCTCATTCTTCAATCTTGACAACTATTGTCTTAATTATGAGTACTTAATGTTTAAGGCCAGTGAATACTGAATACTCTGTACTTTCTTCAGTCTGATAATTGTATTAGTAATACACCAGTGACACTCTCACTCTCACCAGCCTTCAATTATATCTATCTCTAGTATAAATAATACTTATCTCATTTCTGAGCTCCATTCTTCTCTGTTAAAGACAGAACTCACTATTTCTGAGCTATACCCTCTTACTCAAGGATAGCACTTATTCATTTTCAAAGTTATATATTTTTCTATAAAGATAGCACTCAAACTCCAAATACATTCAATGAAGTTTACTTCTATCCATATCCAATCTCCATCCCTGTAAAAACATAGATCAATCTAAATCTGGCCACTTGTTGGAGCTAGACAGAGATATTGACACTACTTAGTATGGAGATATCTCTAATAGTCTC
>Ga0157363_1007837_pt1 | contig 10130 bp, 6 predicted proteins | sample AttsexASBM1_FD_111477 | JGI IMG/M metagenome (GOLD analysis project Ga0157363, IMG submission 111477) | Fungus gardens microbial communities from leaf cutter ant in Ribeirão Preto, State of São Paulo, Brazil - Atta sexdens ASBM1 | ecosystem: Host-associated > Fungi > Mycelium > Unclassified ...
AGACGAATGAGTGAATTTGCTCCGCCTACGAAAGTTTGGACTATTCAGGTCTTTGTATAGTCGACAAGTAGTAGGCCTGAGTCATGATCTCCAAATGTACAGAGAGGCACTTCTCGGCACAATAAATGTGCGCTGCTACTTCTCCGAAGTGTCTATTGAGAATCTGTGCCATTTTGAGAATTGGCTATCTGTGTTGCTTCGTTACATTCCTTCAACAGGCAACGATGTCAGAAATTCACATTACTGTCGAAGAATTTGTGGATGGTGCTGAAGATGATGGTGATGATGGTGATGGCGGTGATGATCAAGCACTCGACATTGAAGTTTGATATCATTATCGACGGAAGAAGCCTGGTGACCCATACTGGCGCCGTTGAGGAGCCTATATAAGCACCCTCGGTCTGAATTCTCTCATAGTGTCCTAGGATGACTCGCCCCTTGAAGCGTTCTCTTTGCACATTTATTGAAGTACGCGCTGTGCTTACTCACTTTTTCATTCACACCTCGTCATCACTCCTTATTAATTCTTCATTTCATATGCTGTCATTCCACACCTCTGTTATTCTTTATTTCATAGCTAGACTGTACTAGGGCCAGTTTCTTTCCCCTGGTCCTAGGTATGTCCTCAGTGAGTCTTGTTGTTCCATCTACTTAGTTTCTTTTCCCCTGGTCCTAGTGACTCTCAAATACATTTGTTTATTCATCTCGAATCACTGTGTTTCTATCTCATCAACATTGTCTGTTATTCTTCTTCAGGCTACTCTCGGTGGCACAGTTGAGCCTCAACAGAGTCACAGTATTGTTCTCCTCTGGATCACATGAAATTCACAATAAACCCACTCAGTTAGGCCAGATACACAAACCCTCACACCATTATTGTTAAATTCAGAAGGGGCCTCTGTACTGCTATCCAGAGCCAAATCATCACCCTGCTGGTATAATATCCTAAAGGTACTGACCCTGCTGCATGGCTTGAGGCTGCATGGTGCATAGATCAAGCAAGACAAGCCAATGAAGCCTTCCAGTTGAATCAGTGAATAGTTTCTGCCCCCAATGCCAGTCTTCACACTCTGCTCAACCAGAGTTTATTTCCCATCCTCCCTCCTTGACAACCAGCACTCCCTGCCACCTCAATATTTCCACATCACCAAGTACCAGTGCTTCCCCCAGGTGTTCCCATGAACATAGATATCACTTAGAAACTCCATTCTATATCTGTTAAAGGATATTACTGATGTGGGGATCCAAACCACATAGTCTGCAAGTGCCCAGCAAGGTTAGATATCAGGCAGTTAGCTGCTGAGCAATGAGAGGAACTCATGAAGGACTTCAATACTTTAAAGGACATTGAGGTACAGCAACATCTGGAACCAGAGAACTTGAATAACTTGGATATCATGGACAATTCAAGTAGTAATCAGGATTTTCTGTAGAGTGACTAGCAATTTGTGCACCCAAGCCACTAGTGACTCAGTCTACTATACTCCCTATAGAAGAAAGTCAAGATAGCTGTAGTAATATTTCTGATATACTTGGTTATCTGCTTCATAGTAACTGGAGTTCACCTATTCACTGCCCTAGGTGGAACAAGAGGCTGCTCTTACACTCCAAAATAAATGTCCTCAATACCTGTGGTACTTTATTATACCTCTCTGTCTCATTGGAAACTACCAACACTTTAGAGTTCTTTTTTGTATGTTAGTGTTGGAAGGAACAGAATGCACAGCAGCATGGTGCAGTGTAGACAAATGACAACTACTTACCAATAGTAAGTTCTGTAGTGGAAAGCTGAGAAGTATAAGCATAAGTAATGATAAAGAACAAGACAATGGTATTAATCAACCTGTATGGAATTTTTTACATTGATTACCTAATTAGTTGTACTTAGTAAGTAGAATCTCTTGTAATAGTATGCTGGTTGACTTTGAAACTACTAGAATGTTCATCAACTGAAGCTTTGTGGAAAAATACCACCTTAATATATATAAGCTATTAAATGTAAGGGGACTACAAACTCTGAAGTCTAATGTCAAAAACATGGAGTTTGCTACATAAGGTCCTATATCCAATATCCAATCACAAAAATACAGATTTTGTTATATTTGTTCCAGTACTTCTTCAGTCCAACTTCATTCACTATCTACACTCTCATGATCATTACTCTATGCTCTTGGTTAAAATTAGATAAGTATTTGCTATTTCTGGACATTATTCTAGATTTTTCCACCAAAGTGCCTGACTATCTGAGTACTATTATTTCTTGCTTAGTCAGCACTGTTCTGTCAAATTGGAATGTATTCTAGAGTACTTAATATAATAGCCACCTTTAGAAGACCTCATTCTATTCTTTTGGGTTCTCCTAAAGATGAGTTCTTATCTTATATATTATGTAAACAATAGACTTAGGTTTTTTTTAGAGCTTGAGGTATAAACTCTGTATTTCTGCCTAGCCATCTTAATATCAAAGTCTATGCTTGCTACAATTATTACCTTATGTTTTACAGATATTTGTATCATATCTAATATGTCTTGAACATATGTTAGGATTTGTTTCACTTTTAACTTATAATTACTATATCTTGTATTCTCTACATGTTTTATTGGTGAGTATCTTATGTAGTAGTAAAGGCTTCCTCATATTCTCCTTTCACTTTTCTTATTGTTTCTTTAAGGATACTATCCTGTTTCCTTATAGTTGATATGTATATATAGTAGTAGATATAATTCTGTATCTTTACACTTTACCAATCAATCATCTTCTCCTTTCTTACTCAATTCTTTGTCTAAGTTGTAACTTGAGCCAAGCTTAGGATTATAACAGTGTTTATGTACAATATAAATAATACCCCAAATGATGCTAGTAAGATAGTAGATGTAGTTCTCCACTACAAAACACATTCAGACTGGACTTTTCTTACTGTCTCTAGCCTGGAGAAGTAAAATATAATACTTTGATTTACCTGGCTAAAGGCATATAATCCAGAAATTAACTGGTAAAAAGAAAATGTAGTTATGAAATGATGTTCTACCTGCTATTCTGGTCTTTAAAAGATCTGGAAAGTGAATTAACCATAAATACATGCTCTGAATATATGCCATTCTTGCCTATTTTTTACCTTAGCTAAAAACTCTAAACATATAGTTTTCTCTTACACATATCTAGTGAATATAAGGAGAAGCTGAGGAACTGAATTTACATAATCCAACTACTCTTAGAATCTTCAGACTTGGACCTTTATATTATAGCAACTTTCTCACAGTGTTTTTTTAAAGCTTTCTGGCAAAATTAGACAGCAGATAATAATATCTCTATTTTTCCTCTTTATGTTTAGAAATCCAAATCAGTTTTTTGCAAAAGAGAACTTTAACACACTTCTGGATTACTAAAAATAGAACTATGCTATCAAACTCATTCCTAGAGCTGACTCTAAGTCATCCAAGGTTCATCTACTATCATTTATGAGGCAGCTAGAGCTCAATGTTTTCCTTGAAAAAAATCTTTATACTAGTAATATATAGAATTATAAATCTCTCAATGTATTAACAGTTAAGAACAAGTATCTACTTCTCTTGATCTCTAAGATTTTTTTACAATTCTAAGAAAAAAATTACCTTATCAAGTTGGATATTTACTAGAGTATTAACAATGTCTAGATCAAGTTTGGAGATGAGTGAAAGACAGCCTTTCATACTAACCATAAACTTTTCAAGCCCCTATTAATGTTCTTTAGCATAACCAATATTAGAAATGCAAAAATTGGACTTTATCTTATTTGCTTCTCTTTTCTTTTTTCTTTTTTTCTTTTTCTTTCAGTCTATTCTATTTTTAGAACTAGAGTTAGGGATTAGTGAGAGGTCACAGGTCACACTGTCACATGATCACATACCATGATGGAAAACAGTAAAAGGTTCTGGAAAGAAGAATGATGTCATATTATGTATTATGTATATAGTAGTCATAAGACAGACATATAGTTATTTAGAATAGGCTAAAGTAGTAGTGCACAGACCAGTAGTCTGAGGTATATAAGGTAGACAATCCTTACTGAGCTCTCTATCAAGTTCTCTTGTATTAAATCCCAATACAAGATTTTTGTTTTATTGTCCAACTCTAAGAACTTTGAGTTATAACAACCAATAGTCTAGCAACATTTCAGACTATGGTGAATAATATTTCCTATAACCTCATAGTTGAAGAAATCATAATTGTATATTTAGATGACATCCTGATCTTCATTTAGATATTAGAGGAGTACCACAAAGTGGTCTACAGAGTCATGAAAGTCTTAGCTGATTACAAGTTGTATTTCTATCCTAAAAAGTACAAATTTGACAAACAGTGGATCAAGTATTTAGGTCTGGTCATCTCAAAGAATCAGGTAGAAATGGATCCAGTAAAAGTGGCTAGATTTTGTAACTAGCCTATTCTACAGAATTATATAGATCTGAAAATATTTCTTAGTTTTACTAACTTTTACTTGCAGATTTTTGGATATAGCATATCTTCTCTCTGACTTCACTAGAAGCAACAGCACCTGTAAATTGACTGCTAGCCAGCAAGATACTTTTGACTTGCTCAAGACTATATTGACTTAAGACCCAGATGTTAAGGCAAAAAACTACTTTTGTATTAAATGATACAAAAGAATTTGATAGATTTTCTAGTATAGGAATAGTCTACCTTAGAAATCTAAAGACTATGGTCTACTCACTACACTATCCTAATTTCCATACACTCTCTATATAGCAGGTATACCCTTGTTCTTTTGTTGTTTTATTTCTAGATCTTTTTCTATTATCTTCTTTTGTGACAGTGTGACAATGATATATGGGACCCTCATGTGTAAAATTATGTCACAACCCTCCTAGAGTTCAAATGGAAATAAAAAAGAAATAAAAAGAGAAAAGAAACCAAGTCTACTTTTGTAAATTTTGACAAAAATAGCTATCAATTTTGGCTTTTTCCAACATATCTGCTCCATTTTGGATAGAGACAGATAGCTTAGACTTTGCAACAGGAGCTATGCTATCCAAGACAGATGATAAATGGTATCCAGTGGCATTCTGAGGCAAGTCTTTCTTACTAGTTAAACACAATTATGAGATTTGTAACAAGAAAATATTAGCAATCATCTGTACTCTTGAAGAATAGTGATATTTTTAAAAGAACAGCAAACTCTGTGTAAAACTTTGGATAAATCACTGGAATTTACAGTGCTTTATGATAATCAAAAAGCTCAATTAAAGACAAGACCACTAGTCACTGTACTTAGCAGGGTTCAATTTTGTATTATAACAATGAAGATGTCAAGCTGGGGTTCCCACTAGCTTTGTCAAAGCCAAAGATGATGGACTTAACTCTTTTTTATTTTTCTTTCTCATTTTTATTCTCTTTTCAATTTTCCTCTCAATTTTTCTATTTTTAGAACTAGGGTTAGGGTTAAAGTGACAAGATCACACAGTCTCAAGTCATAAGAGACATAGAAGGATATAGAAGGTTCTGGAAGGATGATGTTATACAACATGTGTAATATATGTTGGTCTTAAGGCAAATATATGGCTGTTTAGAGTAGGCTAAAAGTAGTTAGCATGGACCATGAGGTTTTAGTATATAAGATAGACTATTCTGTACAAAGTTCTCTATTGAGTTCTCTTGTGTAAATCCTATACAAGGTTCTTTCTCTTGATCAACTCTAAAGATCTTGAGTTTGTGACAAGCTTGAGTAATAAAAAGAATAGTCTTTGAGGACAAAGAATGTAGTCTCCCAATGGATATCTATTATAGTAATTAATTTGGATATTAAGAAGAACTAGTAGCAAGGGTAGTAAGAAAGCTTTAACAATCATTAGTAAAGTCTATATATTCTTTGAAGTAGTCCAAAGTCAATATTTTACTTCTATTTTATAGTAAGATCTATATTCTCCACAATCTCTGTTGATATATTGTCTCTCTTTATCACAACATGTTATGGTGTACTTGGACACTAACATTTTTCTTTTTCTTTTATTTATTTTTCTTGATTTAATTATTTTTTTTTCTTTTCATGATGAAGAGGCACATGACTGCAGTCACATGACATATCACATGATGTGAGATCATAGGCCTAGACTGGGTGAGAGCAGACTAGAAGAATAATGTTAAGAAGCATGTTAACAGCATATTTACCTTATAGTATACATATAGTGCACTCATGGACAATGTATGGACTTTAGGGTAGGGTTAATTATTAGTAGTATGGACCATCTGTAAATTATATAAATAGGGTAGCAATTCAGCAGAGACTCCTTGTCGAGTTCTTTTATGATCCCCACAATAATATTCACTCTTGAGATTTATTGTTTGTGTGTTATAAGACGAGTGTGTGGACAGACTTTAGGGTTAGGGTTAGAACAGAAATAGGACAGTAGTATTATTATTAGTCTACAACAGGAAAAGGGCACATGACCTGGAAGTCATGTGGGATGATATCATAGGCCTAGAGTGGTCTAGAAGATATTATAGAATGTTTTGGACCTAACATTTTATTTTTATTTTATCTATTTTTCTTTTGATTTTATATTTCTTTTTCTTTTTCTTTTAGGATGATGAAGAAGGCACGTGACAAGGAAGTCACATGACAGGTCACATGATGTGACATCATAAGCCTAGAACTTGATGGAAGGATCTAGAAGATGATGTCAGAGCACCTGGAGTACACATGGTAGCCTTGAGTAGAACATGAGGCAGGAATGAGGATGAAGCATGGATATAAGGGCAGGGTTATTTATTAGTAGCACAGACCATGAACCCTTTGTATAAATAGGACACTAATTAAGAAGAGGCTCCTTGTCGAGTTCTCTTGTGAATTCCCACATTATACTTCTGCTTTGAGGTTTACTCGTTAGTGAAATCATTTGTCCTTTGTGATAAGTGGTTGCCACAACAGAAGGGTCTATAGGTCTAGAAGAGTCTACAAGGCTAGAAGAGCCTAGATGATGATGTCAAGGAGCATGTACACCACATTGCAACTACATGGTCAACACATGAACGTTAGGGCAGGATGCACAGTCTTGTACAGTCACTGTGGAGTAGACATGAGATAGACATATTATTGTAGCATAGACCACCTGTAACTTATATAAATAGAGTAGCAATACAATGAGGGCTCCTTGTTGAGTTCTCTTGTAATCCCCACTACTAGATAGCCAGTTGAGAGCTTTGCTGAAGTAAGCAAACTACAAGTGCCGTTCCAGCAAGTAGTTGCTATAACATTGTGCCTCTATTAGTTTTGTAACTAGTAATTGTAATAATAGTAGAACTTGACTATCTTTTGGAAATCTGCATCATGCGGACTTCTAGTTTTTACTTTACTCTTTATTCATTCTTGACTGAGAGTGGCATGCCCAAATTCAAGAAGACATATAGCTAGGCCCTAGGCTTAAAAGGTATACTAGCTAGACAGAGGAAGCTTAGCCAGTTGTTTGCATAGTAGTCCACTCATGTATATCAGTTGTATCATCTTTTGTGAATATAGTAGATAGCTATATTTATATAGAAGGCTTGTGCTGTAGGATCCCCTTGTGACCTGTCCATATAGAATAGCAACATAGTCTATTGAAGAGTGCCTAGTTTAGAGATTCTCTTCTTAGGGATATTAGCCAGTGTTCTTTGGGGCAGTAGTTAGTAGGGCAGTAGATAGATAGTCAGTAGATAGTATGAGGTTGAGTAAGAAGAATACTGGCTAGCACTTATAGAGGAACTTTGGGACATTTTTGAAAAGAGATAGTTTCTGCTGTTAAATGATATGGCAGTAATGAACCAGAGTATAGATTTGAGCCAGTTGAATTTGGAGGAAATGATTATGGAATATGGAGAAGAAGAGGCAGTTAGATTGATGAATATAATAATAGAAAATGGAAAAAAAATATTGGAATTACAGAAAATGTTGGTAATGTTAAAGGAAAAACAAGAAAATCAGAGAAGGAGACAAAAGAATAGGAAACAAAGAAGAAGAGAGTATAAGAAAAGATGAGAGGAGAAGAAACAAAGAAGGAGAAAAGAAGAAGAAGAAGAAGAAAAGGAGAGAAAGAGGGTAGATGACAAATAGAGAAGAGTAGAAAAGATGAGAATACAAGAAGAGAGAAGAGCAGAGAAAGAGTAGAAACAATAGGAGATGTGGGAAAGAAGAAGAGAAGAGAATAAGCAGAGAGCAATGGAGGAGAGAAAGTGTTTTGGTTGTGGAAATTTTTGAGCATATTACCCATTATTGTAAGAATATAGGAAAAGAGGGACTAGTGCAGGTGCCCTCAAATAGATTTGAAGTTTTAAAGAATAGAGTAATGTAGAGAGGAGAAGAAAGTGAAGGTGAAGATAGAAAAGAAATTTTAAGGGAGGAAAGAGTAAAGAGGGGAGTAGAAGTATGAAAAACAAAAGTGGAAAATAAAAAGAAACTTAAAAGAAAAGAAATATTTAAATCAAGGAAAATAGATAAAAGAAAAAGAAAAATGTTAGTGTCCAAGCATACCATAACACAATACAAAGATTGTTTATTAGGATTTGTAAAAGTGAACTTGGTCTCTTTTCTTTTATATTCTTATTTGAACTCAAGTAGGGGTTATAGTATGATAGTCATGTGTGATGGTTACATATGTCACAAAGAATGGTGAAAACATGACAATCACAAATTTATTATATGTATTATATTCTCAGTCACACTATTACAAGAATTACAGAAAGATAGATAAAATTAGAAAAAAGATACTGAGAGAGAATAAGAGAGTAGCTGTCTTATAGACAATACATGAGCTTTAGGGTAGAGTAGATAGAAAGACACACAAACTGTCCTCTATAGTATAAAAGGTAGATCACACTATATTAGAACTTTATTAAGTTTTCTTATATTGCTTAATGCATGAGTAATTTTTAGTTCTAACTCTTGGACTTAAGTTTATAACATTGCTAGTCATACTAGATGTTGGAAAAGACTGGAATTAGTGTCTTAGAGTTATTTATGGTCTTATATATCCAGCCATGTTAGCTAATATATTGGTACTTATGATTTCTACTTATGTTAGAACTTAGAAAGATGAACTTGATTTTTTTTCCTTTTTTACTTTACTTTTTTCTTTTTATGAAAATACTACTCTTATTTAGACTTAGTAGAGTATCAGAATCAAAGATAGTAGACTTGGTGTCTTTTTATTTTTCCTTCTCATTTTTATTTTATTTTCATATTTTAGACTTAGAGTTAGAGTTAGAGTGATATCACATACTGACATACTTATTTACATGGTTACAAGTCACAGTAAAGGGCATAAAAGATTTTGGAACAATAATGTTATATAACATATATTATACATATTAAATCTTATGAAATATATAAGGCCTTTAGAGTAGATTAGATAAGACCATACACAGACTAACTAGTTAGTGTATATATGGTAGGCACCACTGTACTAAAAGCTCCATTGAGTTCTCTAGTATTGACCTAATACAAGGTTTGCCTTTTAACTAAACACTTGGGCCTAAGTTGTAATATAGAGGACTATAGTATAACTATTATATATAATAGTCATATATGTTATAAAGCAGAATAAAGACATGAAAGCAGCCACAGATCTGTCACATATGTCACTGCCACAGTATTACAAGAATTGTAGAAGAGAGTAAATAAAACTAGAATAAATATATTAAGAGAAAACAAGACAATAGTTGTCTCATGAATAATATATAGACTTTAGGACAGAATAGATAGTATAGTATACAGACTACTCTTACTAGTATAGAGAATAAACTACCATATACTAGAAACTCTATTAAGTTCTTTTATATCTTAATATATAAGTATACTTTTAGTTCTAACACTTGAGCTCTAAGTCATGACAGCTTGTAAACTAGCCTTTTTATTATGATTGATCCCTTATATCTTCAATATGGCTAGCTTATAGACTACAGATGTTAGGGCTACTTCTTTATGACTCAATAATCAGCTCCACCACATGTTGTCTCGGTCAGTACCTCATGTAGCAGGCAAGACTTTCTTATGCTTTTCTTATATACTATGACTTGTTTGCCTTATCTATAACATATGGTCTTTAGGTATATATAACTGTAGATACACTCTTGTATCCTTATGCTTTACTAATTGACT
>Ga0157363_1007838_pt1 | contig 10130 bp, 4 predicted proteins | sample AttsexASBM1_FD_111477 | JGI IMG/M metagenome (GOLD analysis project Ga0157363, IMG submission 111477) | Fungus gardens microbial communities from leaf cutter ant in Ribeirão Preto, State of São Paulo, Brazil - Atta sexdens ASBM1 | ecosystem: Host-associated > Fungi > Mycelium > Unclassified ...
CACCGACAGAGCGACGACTCCGCCGTGATGTCCTGAAATATGCAGCGCCGGCGTCTGACGTTTGTCATTGTCTGTGAGAGACTAAGTTAGGTCGAGTTATCTCTGTCGCCCGTGCGAACGTCGCGTTCCACCCGGTATACTGGCGCGATTCCTGAGGTAATGTCGCCGCGAATCGGGAACGAAATTTACATAGTTCTCCCTGAATACAACTATACCTCCGTCTCTCCACCCTGCTCTCGCGCCCTTTCGCTACGGTCGCTAACGAGCCGTAGAGGAGCCTTTTCAGAGACGCTGGCACCATGTCGACGCGGACCTCCATTGGGAAAGCTCATGTTAAGTCTTTTCCCCGCTGTGTCCCACACCCCCGTGAAGAGTCACCAGAAACGCTCCGCGTGAACTTTAAGGACCGTTACTGCGAATGGGTGTTCCTGCGAAGCCCATATACCTCGCGTCCCAGAACGTCTAATTATAGGGTTCATTGTTATTTGCGCACGTATGGGACTTAAATTTCATCTTATATTGTGGAACGTGAAGACCAGAGTATGAAAACGCTTCCGTTCCGCTTGGTTATCGTGTCTCTTCATGAGCGAACTTTTAAGCGTGGCTTAGGTCAGATAGTATCCTAACCATAAAGTATAACTTTCTCTTGTAACATAGGAAGTTAGTTTGTGATCGTCTACAAAAAATCAAAAGATAATAACAAAAATTTGCATTAATATTATTTTTTTTAAATTATTTTTATATTATTCATCATTCTGCTATAATTCTACGTTTGTATGATGACTATTATTCAATCTTTGACATGATGTTTTTAATCTTTAAGTAGGTACATGAATTGAAGATATGTAAATTGATATAATTCTCAAAACACTCGAAAAAATTGTTTATTTTATTATAGATATATTTTTTACTGATGTATTATATATATAGTTAAATTTACATTAGCTATACTATTGTAAGATAGAGAAATGTAAAACTATAATAAACTATAATAAACTTTAAGACTTCCAGACATATGAAACAATATCTTTTTATATTCGTTTTCCAGAACAGAATTTTTGAAAAAATTATGCTGTGGCTCCTCTATATCTATTTAAAGATTGAAATATTTATTATATATGTATATATAATATTTCATTATTTAATTATTTAAAAATATCTGAATATTTTATTTTTATAATTATTCTATTAATTTAAAAATATTTATCAAGAGAAAATTATGCATATAAAGTTCAAAATGTCTTGAAAAATCTATTACTTCTTCTGCATTTAGTGAATTTATATCTGTTTTGAATTTAGGTCAAGAAAATACGAAGCATTATTTAATTTGATATTAGCACAGCTTACCAGGTGTGTAAATTTATATATATATATTGTATATATTGTATATATATATATATATATATATATATATATATATATATGTGTGATTCCAATGTTCTATTCAAATCGTGTTACGGATTGTTTATGAGTGACACGGATAAACGCATTTGCGATGTATCATTATAATAAATCTGATATCCGGAACACTATTATATAATATCGGAATTCAATTTTGTTGCCTTTCTTAGAGCATATCGGTTAGCGGTAGGTAATCACATTTGTAATGTGTTTCTCGTATCAAAACTCGACAAATAACTTTGGAAGAGTTTCTGAAAGTACTAAACGATCGCGTGCTATATTCTGTACTACAAATTTTTTTTGTACCACAATATTATTGAATGTAAATGAGGAAAATGTATCCTGTCTTTATGTTTTTTTACAAAATGATTAAATATATTCTTTTGACAAAATTATTTATAAATAATTTGTATTTTATTTCTTGTATTATCCTTTTTTTTTCATTTTCTCGCTTAATATCTCGTTTAAATTAATGAAAATTGTTATTAAAAGACGAATTTATCTGTTTCGTTTTATTTACAAGTATTAGAGATAAATTTATCATTTAAGTACAACGAATAAAAATAGAGTTGTCATTTAAATACAACAAATAAAAATAGAATTGTCATTTTATATAATGTAGAAAACAGTTTTAAAAACATATTACGGCATATAAATTTTTTCTCATTATTTAAGGAAGATAAATACAACGTTTTTTTTTATTTTTCTTGACCCTTGCTTATATCCAAAAATTTTTCTACCAATCTATACGTCACTCTAAATAATATATTTATATTAGCATTAAACATCCATTAACAGATAATTTTATGCTTTGATATTGTAAGAGAGGGCAATAAACTTTAATGTTGGAACAAGATAAGATTTCGCATGATGTTTCATAGTCAGCTGTGTTCGCACACATGATTACGTGCTGCATAGTTTTCTATTCTTTGCCGTCTGTTTGATAAATTGAAGACTTTTCCGCTTGTAATGATTATTAATGAGGGTTATGAATCTTCGCGGTTATTCGGTAACATGGAAAGCAGGAACATACGGATAAAAAGTCGCTTTACAGTAGGAGCAAAAAAGGCAATCGCTTGCGGAAACATTATGATTTAACATACAATTTTTCCTGTGTATGTTAAAGATAAGTAACAACTGCTACGTCTAATTATGCAAAATCTAAGTTTTTTTCTGTATCAAAAAAAGGAAAAGAATTATCTTCGATAAAATTATTACCTAAATTGAAAAAAAAAATCTTATATTTCTTTGAAATTAATATTTTTTTTTCAGTGTACATATACAATCAATATATTGCTATATATTGAATAGATCTTTATATAATTATTTTTTCATTTTAATTAAATATTTAATTAAATATTTTAATAATAACACTCTCTTCACATTTCTGCTTTTATCTAATACGATAAAATAAAAATTCTAAATATATAGAAAATAATATATACCTAATAAAAAAGAATTACGTAAAGGCGATCGCAAATTCAATGACTTCCTTTCATCGCTTCTTTAGTGCCTTCGGATATTTGCATCTTGTCTTCCAACCTTGATCGAGAGCAAACTCCGCTGGATACGCGCTAAAATTGAAGGGCCGCAATGGGCCACGCATCCATACTAATTAGAAGCGCGTCCGCATATAGGCCAATAACAGGCCCAGGGGTGCCCTGTCGCTGTCAGGGGAAATCTCTCACCACTACTCTCACCAGGCCATGGACCTCGTGGGTCGGTAACACAATGAGGAGGGGTGCTGTCGAGGGGAAATACAATGACGGTCGAGGAATCGAAGTGGGAAGGTCGACAGTTATATGGGGACGAAGCGCAATTTTGTAAATAGGAAATAGCTACGTTGGGATTATTCTAGGCGCTAGAATGATTCAATTGGACAATTTTATAGCCAGCAGCTGCGAATCTCAGTGACGGGGGATAGAAGAAGAGAGATAGAGAAAGAGAGAGTAAGCAAGAGATAGAAAGAGAGGGGGGATTTAACTGCTGATTAAGCACCGTCGAGGATATCAACCACTGGTGGTTATCTCGCGGGCGATTTACGCGAGCGAATAACGTCTCGACGATTGTCGTGACAACGTGACGCTTGTTTTATCACTATCCATTATCGCCGTTACTTACTTGCGAACGTTCGTTTAAAAATGGTGAGACGTAATAAATCTAGCATCGATTTTAATCCAGTCAGTTTTATCGGGCTGACAGAAGAATTATAATTCTTCATCGTTTAAAGGATATTTGTTCATTGAGCTGTTATCAGATTATATATATATATGAGCAATATGAATAAAAATGAATATTACACTTGTAAACGTAATCTTTTAATTCATCATTCGTTATAAATAAATTTATATTCTAATTCTGAGATTTTTCGTTTTATTTTGATTAAATATTCCTCTGAATTGAATAAGAGATAAATTATTTCCTAAATTGTTATATAAAATAAATATAATACTTTCTGAGAAAATTCAAGTACCAAATAATAAATTAATTTTTTTTAGTATTAATAAAAAATTAAAAATAGATCAATAAAAAATAGATCTTATAAATACACAGCAAAAAGATTATTCTTTGTACAATATAGAATTATCATTATCATTCAAGAATCAGAAACTTGATTATCAAACTGGAATAATAATTCATACTTTATCCTATCAAACATTTTTATTGCATAAGAAAAGCCTTTTAATTTTCGTCGCTTTGAAGAGAAAAATTCTTAGTCCAGCAATTCCACATTTTTATTAAGAGCAAGAATCGTATTAAAATTAATCGGAAGAGTTCTGATGAAAATTTAATGTAGTAGAAGCCCGACAATATTACGCTGATAGTATTTATCGATCTTGCCGAGGCAAACGCATTTTCGCAAATCATGAATTTTGCGGAAGTCACGAAGATAAGAATGATCTATTCAACATGTTCGACGTCGAAACGTGAATTTTTCGGATTGGTCGCAGCAGGCATTCACAAATCGTTGAGCTAGCTCCATGTCGCCCGAATTTTACATATCCGTCGAGTATTATAATGTTAGTTATGCCATATGGTGTGGAGAGCAAAGGATTATTGCCGGTTCTCGAGACCACTCTAAAAGCCGGGCGTCGCTCGTGCTCACTCCGGTTCACTCCGGCTTCTCGAGACCATGCAAAAAGATTCCGGGAATCTTTTGTTCGGGCCATCGGCACTCTTTACACGTTTCACAGTCTGCTGCTGACTGGGATATACGCTTCCGCGGTTTCTCCAACGACGTCTGTCGTGAACGGTTCCGAGACTATTCATTTCGGGAGACAGTGACGCGTAAATGCAAAGACACAGAAAATACATGGGCGCGGCAATTTTAATGACCGTTGCAACGCTTGGCAATTGTCATTAGTAATAGTTATTGCCAATGCAACGGATGTCGCAAGGTGTTGCAAAAATGTTTCTTAACATGTTCCGATATTGTAGAATTCGCCAAGGTATTTACCTTACTATACTGTATAAATAATTTATATAATCAAAAATAAAATAAAAATTTGCAACACATACTCATTTTTTTCGTTTCAAATGATTTATTATTAAACATAGATTTTGCATATTTGTATTGCATTGTCTTCTCTGTTTGGCTAAGAGTCTTAAAAATTGTGACTATAAAAGCAAATTTTTGTATGAATATTTAATAAAATTTGCAATTATATGGCATGTAATGCTTTTAGTTACTCAAAGATGACATCTTTATATTATTTGAATTTAGAATAATGCAAATTATTATTTTTTGAATCATATATTTTGAAAATACACACACGCACGCACACACACACACACACACACACACACACACACACACACACATATATATAATTTATAAAAAATGCTTTCACAATTAACAATAAGTTTATTTGTGCGTTAATAATTTTACGTATTTATCATTTAAAATTATACTAACATATTGTAATTTGTAAAAAAATTTTAAAATTTCAAAATATGCAGAAATGAAGTCTAAAACAAGCACTACTCCTCACTGGTATCTTCATTGCGCGAAACGTTATAGAGCATTATGTTTTAAGTCTCACACCGATTTTTGTGCACCGTGTAAATCCTGTTACGTATACGCTTTTCAAGCACATGTCGAGCAATGGCTTATCCCGGCTTATGTGACTTTCCAGACGGACTAAAAAATATATCGAAAACCGAGAAATACAAGTGGGTCAGTGCAATACGAGCCTTGATCCACTTTACCCTTAATACCATCGAAATATTGCTTAAGGAATAAGAACCTCAGTCAAAGTAGTTGTGGCATGTTTTGCAACGACACGCCCTGCCAGTTTCATCTATTTCTTTTCGGTACTCAAAAGCCACCAGCAATCCAGTCTGTGTTTACTCGCATTACGGTAGTTTGCGTGTTTCCTTTTATGTATGTACAAGTAATTGGGTTTACATTTAGAAAAAAGATGTATAAATGTTGCAAAATGTAACCTTGTTTAAAGTTCAAAGGCAACTGATTATTTTTACGTGGCCATTTTTATATCATAAAGTGTATCGATAGTACGATGTTAAAAGAATTAAGAGAGTATTATGTAAGAAATTAAAGATTTATATTAAGGATAATTTAATTGTGAAGTTGAATATTATAAAAAGAATATCGAAAAAATGAACTTCTTTCAAAGTTTTGTTGTGAAAGAAATTATTTTAAATCGTTACAAAATAAATACGATTCTTTTCTGGGACATTTTATAGATAATACTTAACTTATTTGTCTGTTAAGTCTCTTCAATTATTTTAAACAAAAATTTAATTTATTCGACAAAAGTATAATGATATTTGCACATTGAACATATTTAACAAATATGAATATTTTTAAACAGTTATATGTTTACATTTTGTATGAACTGTTACATTTTTCCATTTTCCCAACAACGCGCGTAGACTAAAATCGATATAATAGATTGAATTATAAATAAAATATTACATTAAATTTTCGTGCCCAGATATTTCTACTGGAGTCGTTTAACGCGATTACAAAATCGTTGCGTACACGAAGACGAAGCGACAATGTTGGCACGCAATTCTGTCGAGTCATTTATTCCGTTACGCGACAATATATCTTTCGCTGTTTGAATTTCGTATATTCAGATATGTGCCTCCGTGTGCGCTGCGCGTTCTCTTTGAAATTCCGGCATATTTATTCCATCGGATGGAAATATTCCCTCGCGCATCAGAAAATCGCGGGCCCGAGCGGACGTGAAGTCGTACTGAATTTTACGAGATCGAAAATTTTAACATAAAATATTTGTGTCGCGAACAGAGGCTATACGGCTGCTACGTTTGAGATTAGAGTTGAACGTAAATGCGTATCTCGGCGCCAAAACTAGATAGCCGAAGATGATACATGTGCACGTACACATAGTGTAAGCGTTCTTCCTATTTATTTATTCTGAAATGATTTATATATTTAAGTTTATTATCCGTTCATTAATCTGAAGCTAAATTATATATATAAATTGAACATTAACCTTTCATTACTTGCGCGGAATGTCCAGGATATTTCCACTTTATATTCAATAAATGTATAAATGTTATTTATACACATTATTATGTTTATTTTAAATTGTTTATAATTAAAAAAATATGTTTGCATTTATCTAAAGATTATATGAGTATAAAATATTATCAATCTTTATTTAATTGTAAATCATCGAAGAGAACAATGAAAATTGAAATATTATTGAAATATTTAAATATGTTGGAATGTTAGAAATATTCCATGCGAGTAATTATGTTAAAGAAACCAAGCGATGTAACAAGTTAACAATGTAGAGTTAATCATGCTTTATCTACAATTTCTTCAGACAAAACTACGAACTCTATTAACGACCAGGTTCAATTTACCCATTTATCAATAGTTTCTGTTCAAGAGCAATTTTTACTATAAATTTACCGATTAAATTAAATTTTTTTTAATCTGCTCTTAATAGGAATTGTAAGATATAATAGTCAGCAGAAGTTCAAAAAATATATTTCTATATACAAGACAATATTTATAAAAATTGTAAATGTATTTGTGTTCATTTCAAACAATTATTTCACGAATAATCTGTCTGTCTTCAAAAATTTATTTTCTGTAACTCATATTTTTTCTAGAATAAAGTTCTCGATAATATCGTACTTGTATTCCTAACCATTGATGTTGACACAGATCAATTGAGATAGATTAAAGTCACTAAGTAAACCATATATAGATAGAATAAATTACAGCGTTCGGATAAAAGAGCTGTTGAAAAATGGCGGCCAGTAGCGTGTTAAAGATCAAGTATCGATCGCAGTATCAAAGGAATATGCGAGAAGGCAATCTACCTCAGCGGTATAGCTCTTTTGATATATTCTTCCGTGTCTAATGACACAGCTTTGCCCAAACATCTGCTGGGTTCCCAGCGTGTTCATTGATTTAGACAAGATGGTTGGGTCGACCAATGGCAGGTTGCTAACCCATCACGGATATCTTTCTATCAACATTGTACGAACATACGACAATCGTGACAATATCGTTTTGCAGCATAACAATGAGATGTATACGGCGTACATTGCATGTATTAATCCCTTGGGATCGAAGATAATTTTGAAAAGCAAATCGATGTGGAATATTCTGGTTAAATTTCATCAATGCCATATAATAATTAATTTCCACAATTTACGAGTTACGAATCGTGAAAAATATTCTTCATAAATTATATTATTATTATATTTGATGTATATAATTATTTTTGTTTCGTATTATCCGATAAATGAAAATAATTTATAATGTTTTTATTTTAATCTTTAATATATAAATAAATAAAAATGTATAAATTAGAAAGATAATTAAGATTATTTCGCAAAATGCTTGGAAACTTTTTATCAGGGAATATCAATTTTACTTAATATAATTCGTTAAAAGTACTGCAACGGAATATACAATTTTAGAGAATAAATAATAGGAAATGATATTGCATCAAGACACCGGTAAAAAAACTCATCTTCAAGTTCTCATTAAGCATTATCAAGGTGATAATTATTATGACAAACGACAAAATTTAATTCCAACTAATGTCATATTTACTAAGTACGACATCATATTTACACTGACATCCGGCGTTTTTCCATGCAATCCCTAATTACCAGATGTCGTGATCTCAGTGTTCATCACGAACTTGGTCATTACGCGCGCGAGCAAAACTGCCGTAATTTTGCTGCTCCTGATCTCGTTGCAGCCGCGAATTGTCTGTGAATTATACAGTATCCCGTACTACGGAAACTGCATCGTGTAGGAAGATTCGATACTCGCGACGGATATCATATGTTCCAACCTTTTTACATAAGTCACTTTTTCACTTTACCGTCGCAACATGGTGTCCGTGTGTCCGTTTGGAATGTAAAAATAAATGGGAGCTTTCAAACGTCGACGCATCGCAAAAAGTGGATCGGCCCTTGTGAAAACGAGATCCTTGGATTCTTTTTATACATATACTCGTGAGCTATTTTTCAATGGACATTTTCAAATGCAACGCTTTTACCATATTTGAAAAGGTACAAATATATATGGAATTTTTCAAGAATTTCTATAAATATAACAAAAAACATCAATAATATATTTTTATTAATAGAAAAATGACTATTTTTGTGCTTAATGCCAGAAAACCCCTATCTTTTTCCTAGACATTCCATCTCACATTTTCAGAAAGAACAATTCTTTTTATCCTTAAAAAAGCCAATTGAAATCTAAAAAATTTTATCAGGATTTAAATTACAAAGATTTAATAGGAACACATATTTTTTATGCTAAAAAAATATATTAAAAAAATTAAAGTTTTTGTTATTAATTTCTACTTTTAAAAATTTTTTCAAGTTCAAAATTGTGAAAAGTAAGATTGTGAAACATAAAATTATTCTAAACATTATTATTTAAAAATTAGGAAAAGTCTCCAAAACTGATATATTCCAATTATTGATTAGAACTGAAAAATGTATAAGAGTCTCTTTGACTTAATGGATAATAATTTAATGGGTAATAATTTACTTAAATACATATTTAAATATAATAGACATACATCTTCTTTACTTATTATCTTCACACTTATAGTGTGTGCAGCATGATTTATTCTAGATGATATAGACGTTATTCTTTTATTAATAAAGAAAGAATCGAATTAAGAAGATTGGACATTAAATAAATTATAAGTTTTACGCTGTTCTTATTCGGTCAAGTGAATTTGTAATTTGTAACGTTAATGAATATTGTTGCAAATATTTTCACACTTATTCTACTTTTATGCAGACCTAAATTCATGTCGTATAATTGATAAACTAATTATTATTTTTCATTATCAAACGGAAAAAAATAATTTCGCTAAAATATCTAAATTATTTATATACAAATTTGAAAGTAATTTTTGGATTATCCAAATAATTACATAGAGCAGCTTAAAAATTCATGACAATGCAGTAAATAGTTCTAATGTTCTAGCAATCAGAGAGAGATTTGAGAGTTTTATGTAATTATTTTGATAGTCAAAATTATATTCAAATCTGTACGTAGCTAAACGCTTCAGCAAAATTTTCATTCCATACAGGGAGGAGATTATGTGTGCTAAAGATTGTTAACAGTATATAGACCTAATCTGATCCATTCCTCAAAGGTACATCAAACATTATCTTAGATATAAAGGCATTGTTATCACTATTGTCATCAATACAATGGGAAAGGTTGTCATCGTCAAGTAAGA
>Ga0157363_1007839_pt1 | contig 10128 bp, 5 predicted proteins | sample AttsexASBM1_FD_111477 | JGI IMG/M metagenome (GOLD analysis project Ga0157363, IMG submission 111477) | Fungus gardens microbial communities from leaf cutter ant in Ribeirão Preto, State of São Paulo, Brazil - Atta sexdens ASBM1 | ecosystem: Host-associated > Fungi > Mycelium > Unclassified ...
AGAGAGAGAGAGAGAGAGAGAGAGAGAGAGAAGTCGCCGTGCGAAATGGATTGTGGAATCGAAACAGTTTTGTCGCTTGTGTAACAAAGAAATTGAACACACTAACGATTAAAAGCATATATTATAATTACATTTCTATATGATAATAATAAAATAATTAATTACTAATGACAACAAATAAGAATGAAAACGATGGCTACAAACATCAATACATCTGAATTAATTTAAAATTCTTATAAAAAAATATTAATCTAGTTGTTCACATCTTCACCTATTTTTTTGTAATTTTTTGCAAGTGGCATGGTACACACAGTAAAATGTTTCTGTTTTTATTAAATTATATTTAGAATATAAAACATAAATATAAATTTGTACAAATAAATTAGTCAAAGGTAGTTAGAAAAGCATAACCATTCTAACGACAGTTTCTCAGTGAAAATGAATCTTATTTCACGTGGAAAAGCTGTCTATGCACGTGTTAACTTGCGCGTTCGCAGATACACGCTGACACGAGGAGATCAGATGGTGCGGCGGGGCAAAGGACGAAATGGGGTGTCTGTGCTCTCCGCGGTGAAGGCAATCGTCGCGACTGGCTTGGCAGCGTTCACGATCCGTGACGCTCCGTGACTCCGGGATCTAGGCCGATTGTATAATGCGAACGTTTCACTAAAATCGTTAAATAACAGCCTACTTTGGCGATTCGCCTAAGTTCCAGAGAGCAGGACTGGTCGACTATTGCGCATCGATCGCAACTGCGTTCCTCGCGCTTAGTCATCGGTCATCGGGTCTCCGTTCCCTCGTCCTCTCCCCGATCGTCGGATAATCGATTTTCGCTTTCGGTCCGTTCACGATTCTCTGGGCCTCGACCTCTAGGCGATTCCTCGCAAGCATAGTGCATGCGAAAGGAGCTAGTCTCGGTCTGCATTGCGCTCGATATTTTTAATTCATGTGAAGGATTATTCTATTATTATATATTCCATAAGAATTTCTTTGCAACATGAATTTTTTTATCATTGATCAGGATTCGTTTATTTATTAAAAAGAAAAATATTATTAAAATAATATCTAATTTTTGAATCGGATTAAATTAATTAAAGATGTTATCGCTATTCATATCACATTTTTATAATTCTAATGGTATTAATATATTCTGTCAACTATCATACTTTTTTATTAGAGTAATTTTAATTGATCTTCTATGAATAAATCATTGCTGTGTATCTATATTTATATTTCTGATGTCGATATTAAATTGAAGGACGACTTCCAACGATTTTATTTTGATGTAAAAGTATAAGGTAAAAGTACGTAGTTATAATTTAATATTATGGCAGGGTAGTAAAGGGGTGATCTTTCAAGGCGATTATTAATAAAAATCATGAGTAATAATGTATTTTTAAAAGTATAGCTCTTATAGAATGCATTATCCAACCGTATATAGCTGAGTCACATAGTTGCTGTGATTTATGTCAGGATAGCAGAAATGTAGAGTGCGATAAGATAATTAGCATATCGCGCCCTTCGACTTTGTCTGAATAAAATAATCTTATATTATTAGATGTGGGAAAAAGTTCGTGGTGTTTTTCCCATTAGATGGCATTAAAAAAACGCCACGAACTTTTTCCCATACCTAATATACCATAATTTGAAACTATGCGTTAACTTGTGTGACAAGTATCAGTTAATTATTCTCAGATATTAACATAAATATTAATTTAAATATTAATCAAAGCTAAATGTATCAAGTAGTAATGGTTATTGAGATGTAATGTTCCATATATATATACATATATATAAACAATATATCTAAAAGATTTATTATTTTTGTAGTTTCAGTGATTAATTTGAGTCGCAAAGAATCAAAGCCGTTAATTTTAAACTAAAGACCGAATTCTGGGGAAATGTGATCGCTGTTTTACTGATTTAATGGAATTTATGTACAATTTATATGATAACATCACTGCATATTACTATAATAGCATATCGCACGCATACATAGAGTGCGTTTTTTAAGGCATTGGATACAGCAGTTCTTGCTGTAATTCGTTCTTTTAGCTATGGATATGCAGCTAATTCTAATGCAGGATGCAGATAATTCTTTGCGGATTTTAAATTGCCGCGCTTTGAAAATTTTTGCGCACGAGCGCAAAATTCCGTTTTCTCAAATCAGTTACGCAATAGACAGCGGCTGTCAAATTCGATATCTAAAAGAATGCATCCGTAAATCTTGTACGCATAAATCTTTGTAAATAAATATATAAACAATAAGTTTAATTCTAATAATTCTATGTTGTATCTATGTGCAATCTACTAGTCTGGAGTCTCCAATTTCGTAAGTACAGATTGCACAGCTCTTATAAAATATCACGATTTGACAGCTGCAAACGCCACATTGAAACAGCGCCATATTGAATTAGGAAAGATCTCAAAAATTTTTCGTTCTTGGCTTAAACTTCACCAAACTAATACACACTAATGTGTAATGTTTAATTCCGGAAAAGATTTCCAAATTTTGTAAAAAAAAGTAATGCATACAAAAATCCTTTACGAGAATGCAGACGATTTTAGCATCCCTTTAAGGAATTAGACATATTATTACAGTTAAAGATTTAAGAAAAATCGGTTTATAGCTTTGAAATGCTTTTCATTACAATCTATTTCTAGTCTTGAAAATTATATCGTCTCTGAAATGACCGATTCTCTGAGCAACAGACGGAACGGTAAATCGAGCCACTGCTCCGGAGCAGTGGCATGTTGGTACGTTGAGCAATTCCGTAATCACGTTTATTGCCGAGCCGTATACGCGCTCAAACGCGAGAGTCCGTGCGATCCCGGTCAATATTCATGTTAATCACGGTGAAGTGCACTCAATTAAACATTATCCCTCTCCGCGAAAGGCGGCGATCGGCGAGTGGATACGCGTTCTCAATCGTAAACCTGTGGCGGTTTGAAATACCAATGCGTACAAATTAAAACGCTTGTTGTTTGCGGCTAAGTTAAGGCGCTTGATTACCATCTTCACGTATAACGCGATTGTTTTAATTATACCGCGTTCTGAGTAACGGCAATAAAGAGTAGTTAAAAATTATCTAGTGTGTTTCGGAGAAAGCATGACGATTCGGTGTTGGAATAAAAAGAACTGAGATTAGTTATGCAACTCTTTAATTTATAATAAAAAATATAAAATAATAATTCCGTTTTATATATATATATATATATATATATATATATATATAAAACTTATAAATTGAAAAACGGATTTTTATAAATTTATACCGGAAACTTTTGCCACTGTGTGTGTATAATTGTGTGTATAATTGTGTGTGTGTGTGTGTGTGTGTGTGTGTGTGTGTGTGTGTGTGTGTGTGTGTGTGTGTGTACAAATATTTAATATACTTAATATTTAAAATATCGTGTCTCTCTCTTATAAATTAAAAAACAGATTGACAAAGATATATTAATAAAATTCTTATTCTAATCAACTTAAGGACACGATATTTTAAATGCATCTTTCGTCATGAAAATTGAAGATTAGTGAACGTAATGTAAAAACTTCAAACGTGAATTATAATGGAGTTAATGGAGTTTTTACAAAAGTAACCGGCATGACGTTAATCTTTTAAAGTTTGCAACTATATATTTAGCGCTTACTGTTCATTCGATATAAATTATCTTTGTTTCGGATTAAAATTATCTGCGTCACGTCCGTAAAGATTTTGAACGTCATTGACCTCTCGTACGATGCAGATTGTACAGGAAAGTGTTGGATTGAACGGTCAAATGATGGGCTTCGTCGATGACATCGTTAATCATCTCGACGTCGTCCGATAATGACGCAGCGAAAGGAAACGACGGAGCAGAAAGACTGCGATTACGCAGGCATATAGTTACAACGGTAAGAGAACGCAGTAGTTATTACTCGGAAGTAAACCGCACGTTGTCCTGGAAGTGAATCAGGATACTGTGACCGTCTTCCTTCCGCGCAAGGATACTCTGTCTATTTGTAAACCACACAGGATGAATCAACGATAATCACCCACGCCCGGCTTTCCCGGGGAGGAGATGCGCAAGCAGATTCTTGCAGGATGTGGGTATCTCTATTTATAATCGTCGACCGCGATACATCCTGTCCGTGCATAGTCACACAGAGCTTCGTAGATCTCACAAGTATCTTCCTGGAAGTATCTGTTGTATTGTTCGGCAATATTGGCGATTTATGTATTTTTTTTTTCGGTGACGTGGATAAACAAGCAATTAACTTTGCATACGAATCGACTAGATTTGTTTGACTTTATAGAAATATTATCAAAGATCAGGAATTATAGATTTAATTCCTATAAGGATAAGGTAACACATAGTGTTTATACTTTTTATATTTTTTCGAATCTGATTAGATTGCGAGTAGTCAGAAATTTTGCAATAAGCACAATTGTTACACACAGTTATGCTTATTGCATGTTAAATCTCTTTTGAAGTATATATATATATTGTATTTTCGGCAATTTTCAGTTCAGGAAAATTATATATTTTTTAATTAAGTGAATTTTTATCATTTAATTTTTTACATCATGTAATTACATGCAAAATTTACTGTGTGAGAGAAAAAGTTAAAATTAAAATATTTTTTGTTTACTAATTTACACACAAGTTATTATTAAAAATTATAACTTTATATTTAATCTACTATTATATATTCAGTGAATTCATAAGAGCGTAATCAGCAGTTCTCTGAATAAAAATCGAGTATATTAAAATTATATTTTTTAAAAGTACATTACATTATTAAAATGCATTTATTTATGGCATTATTTAATCATCATTATCATTAATTATAGCTTACCATCATGTTTTTTCATGAGACATGCTTTTTACGAAATTTTCACAAATATAAACATGATCGATGGATTGGCTTTCCCAATCTCCAAACGTAAATCCGATTAAAAATATCTAATCGGTTATGAAGCTTTAAAAAATATAAATATTTTTTTTTAAGTCATAATTTTTGGCACATTCAGATTTGAAGGTTCTTACAAAAAAACTTCAGCCGAAAATCTCATAAATAGCATGTTTCGACGACAAATCTAATTAATAATAATGATGATTGGATGCTATAATTAAATGCATTTTGAAAATACATTATGAATATAATGTACTTTTAAAATAACTTTAATTTTTAATATACTGTTTTTTTAAGATTATTTTTAGAAAATTGCTAATTACGCTCTTGTATCTTTGACTGTATTTAACATTTTAAAAAGAAAATAATTGATTTATTATAAGCCTTTTTATAATAATAAAAGGATTTAAGCAAAATCTATATCACTTTCTAAAAGTATAAAAATAATAAATTTGCGAATGAAAAACAATAAGAAATATAACTGTGAAAATCTATTACATATTAATAAACATTAAAAATATCTATAAATTAATAATATGATTAATAATACAATTTAAGAATTCACACTTAACATGCGTAACATAAATTTGCCATCGTACTTTTAATTTACTAATTAGGTGTATTTATCATTTTTTTACAGAAATAATTATATAGCCATAAAGTTATAATACATTAAACGAATAATAAATAAATAATATAAACTGTCAAATCGTATTAGTATAATTAAAAACATTTTATTAGTGGTAGGAAACATGATTTTTAATAAAAAAAATTTAATTTAATTTTTATGATAATTATAATTTATATTTAAGATAAATGTAAATATTCAAAAATATTCCAATAAATTGTCTATATAAAAACATAAAAATATTGAATGAAATATATTGTATTCATATTATATCGTCCTGTACATAAGTCGATAAAAAAATTATCAATTGTATCTAATTTTTTAAGATGTTTGTAATACGCACAAAATAAGAATATATAATCTGGGATTTTTTATTTATATTTCTCATTGCTTATTAAGTTTATATATTTACCATTAGACATAGTTTATATTCAATAATAAGAAAAAGATTGATAAGATACGATTTAAATGATCGGTATTTATTAGGCTTCCCTTGTTTAAACAAAACTCTTCGCTCGTGGATTTTCAAAAGTTTTTCTAGATGAAATTCATATCAGGAAATCTATTAGATTAATCTTTCCGAAAAGACATTGACACGTCGGAAATTACGATCGCATTTCCTCGATGTCGTACGAATTCCGGTAGGAAAAAGTTCGCGCAACGTTTTGCAACAAGGAGAGTTGCACTAGGATCTCTGCATTTCCGATTACTTTGATTAACAGTAAGTCGACGAAAAAAGGCAAGAAGAGAAAAATAAAATGCGCAAGGAAACGTTGCGCAACGTGGCCGTCGAGAGTGCGGCTGCAATCGCTCCTAAACTCCTAAGCGCTTCGCTCGACGGCGCGAGGTTCGAAAGTAAGTGCCCCCTCGAGACAATGCCTCACGAAAATGGGGCAGAGTAATTAAATGGTTATATAACACAGAGTTCGTGAGCTGGGCAGAATGTCGCGGCGTGATGCAGCACAGTGTCGGTAAATAGGTGTATGATCACTCGCTGCATCATTAGGTAAATATCTATTCCAGGGAAAGATATAATAGTGAACGATAGAGGAAATGCGAGAGGGTAACCATTAGCTAAAATATTGTCCCATATTGATTATATCCCATATATGATTTCATTTGATTTCATACGATTTTATTTGATTACAAATAATTTTCTTCACTACATGTAAAATTTAGTAAAATACTAAATTTAGTAAAATTTAGTAAAATAACGATTTTATATATTTATTTTATCTAATATTACATAATGATTTCTCATACATGATTGCATACTTAATTATCGGATTATATGTGGGGATTTCATATGGATTTATATTGATTTCAAAAACACTCACTATCTCACGATTATAAATGATTATTACTCTCTCGAATGCATATTGCTAATCTCTTTCCTAAATCGACTTCAATTTATCCCATCAGAAATCAAATCGTTCTTGATGAGATAAATGTAATCGTAATCTCGGATTGGAAAAGATTATCGCTCTACTATGAATTTTTGAGTATTATAAGAATAATTTTAATCGAAAACAAACATAAAGATAATATCAATCAGTGAGGGAGTTTAATTTATTCTCCGAAACTAACGATCAAAGATCAATATATTGAATCCAATATATTGTAAATATATTCTTTATATTATATCCGCAAATTTGAATTATTGTTATTAAAATAAACTTAATATTTGCTCTTTTATATGAATTACATTATTTTGATTCTTAGAAATTAATTAATGACTTTTAGTCAATATATATTATTTAATAAAATATATATTATTTTATTAAGCATATATGGATCTTACAAATCCAGCATCAGTGTTACAGATTTTGAATTAATTTTGGAGAATTAATGAAAATTTTCCTTCTGACAAAATTAACAGTTAACTATATTTATTCTTTTAATTGAAAGCAAATGGTAGATGCTGATTATTCGAATTTTGATAATTTTTATTGATTATTGTATGTAAATTACTCTGCCTCAGTAACATTATTCTTACCATCTTACCATTTATATCTAATACAAACGACCTTTGCCGTTGTACGTGCGTACGCTTTGCACATTATTATTACAGCACCGTTAATGCAACCGGTTCCATGCGATTATGCTCGACTTATCCGACATACGACTTCTGAAATATGTTCTCTCGTTTCTAAAGGAAATATCCGATGGATAGATAGTAGAAATCTACACACCGGATCTCGATATCTACAATCTCGCGGATCGTTCGATCGTGCACTCCCTGCTTCTTTCTCACATTCGCGCAAATGTTCAATGTCACGCGATCAATCGAACATCGATATTTAGAATCTAGAGCAATAATTTTATCGAGTTATTACAAGTCATTACTTATTTTAAAACGAGATGTCTCTGCAATATAATTTAATTAATTGAATTTTAATTCATAAGAACAATTAATTCGCGTAATTATTTGAGATTAGAGAATATATGAGCTTAATATATTGTGACACTCGTATATTTTTACACATACACATATATATATATATATATATATTGATATATATATATGGCAATATTTTGAATGGCAATATAATAATCACTTGAGGAAAGTGGAAACAAAATACAATCTAATTTAAGAACAATAAAAAGAATAAAAATTAAACCCGTGTATACAAGGAGTCCCACAATTCGTGCATTCGGAATACAGGACATGATACTAAAATAAACAACTTTTTCCCTTTGCAAAATTGAATCTGACAAATACTTTTGCAGGAGAGCAAGTTAAAGTTATACAAGTAAACAAAACTTATTTATTAAATGTAACTTATTTATTGAATGTAATCTTACTACAGGAAAAAGTTCGTTTTAGCATGAAAAACAACTTTTTTCTTTAGTAAAATTGCGTCCGATAAGTAGTTTTTGCGGGAAAGTAGTTGAAGTTAATAAGCATAAAAATTATTTATCGAACGCAATTTTGCTAAAGGAAAAAGTTGTTTGTTTTAGCATAAAGTATCATGTTCTGTAATCTGATTGTGCGAATTTGGGGACACTCTGTGAATGTAGACCTATATAGATGAATAGAATAGAGTTCATTTGAATTATTTTTTTATTTATATCTCTTAATATAAGAAAAAAACGTTAATATTATTAAGAATTATTTTAATAAAGCAATTTATTAAAACAACGAGATTATACACCGTTCTTAGTTTATGAATTACATATTTTTTTTGCAAAATTATCAGTACATTGTATATACTCAGATTAGAAATCAAATTAGCATTTAGCTGCAGCCTGGTCTTTTGTCTGCAATTAATATATCTTTATACTATTTATTATACATATGTATTATTTGGTACATGTCTTTATTATTTGCATTCATTACTATTATTATTATTATTGTTGTTGTTATTATTATATGAGTGATTTTGATTTATATTTATATTCTTTATATTTTTAATTACATTTTTTCTTTCTATATCAGTTATCAAGTTAACTTTCCAAAATTTTTTCATTAATATTAGTTATTCGTGTACAAAGCATGCCATTTAATATTCAGTAAATACATAACCAATCATTCGATCAGCTTTCTTTTTTTCCTACATTCTCGCGACAAAACAACGAATTCCTTTCGCTCTCGCAGATTCGGTGCGGTAGCGGTCGATACATCCACCTCGATAGTCATTCGAGCTAGACCAGCTGAGAAACCTATTACGCCACTGTCTGTTTACACTGGAAGTCGACTATACGCACGACCACGAAATGTTTTTCCACTTCGGCCGAGAATGCAAAGAGAGACTCGCTCATACCCGCGGCGTAGTGGTCGGTCGGCCTTTGGGGAGAAATTGCCGAAGAAACCGCGGGTTGCGGTCAATCCTCGATGATCTACGTTGTAATTGTGCGATCGAAGTTTTTACAAATAAAATGCAGACAGTTCTTATGTTTGCACAATTTTATGTTATTTTTGCAAATTTTATTTCACTTTTTTCAATTGTATTACGAATTTAACGTTATAGATTTTATTTCAACCGTGTGATTTAACAAATTAATGTTACTTTGTCGAAGTAACAATACATTCGAATTGTTTTTATAAAAATATTTCAAAATAATTGTTATATCATTTTATAATAACCAATGGAATTTTTAGAAATTAATGGTTTAATTTTTCATCAGACAATGTGATACAGATTTATCGAATTGATCGATCAAGAAAGGTAGAGTACATTGAATGAATATAGATTTATAATCGACAATCTCTTTCTCGACTGAATGAAATAGATTGATATCGGAATGAAGCAATGTTATCAAAATAATTTGAATGTTCTGTGAGAAATGATGTTAATAACGCGAAAGTCGCTTTGACGAGATCAAACTAATATAGATTTGTAAACAAGGAAATAATAAAACAGTCAAGACATCATAAACATTAAATTGTGAAATGATATTAATGCCTTTAGTTTTCCATAATAGTTGGTATTGCATCATTCCTGTTTAAGCATTCTATCCACGAATATATTAATCTATCATATATAAATTTTTCTCTTTCTTATTTTTTATCTTCACGCAAGAAACAGATGATTTATTAAAAAGAATTACTTGATTCAATCATAAGTTAGAAGTATATTTATAGCAATCTGTGTATGTGTGG
>Ga0157363_1007840_pt1 | contig 10127 bp, 10 predicted proteins | sample AttsexASBM1_FD_111477 | JGI IMG/M metagenome (GOLD analysis project Ga0157363, IMG submission 111477) | Fungus gardens microbial communities from leaf cutter ant in Ribeirão Preto, State of São Paulo, Brazil - Atta sexdens ASBM1 | ecosystem: Host-associated > Fungi > Mycelium > Unclassified ...
AACTGATAAAGCGGGATATCAGGATGCTTTGATGCTTTCGCAACACCCGTTAACACGTCTCGTCGAAGACTATCAGCTTCGACGACAATTCTTTCCTCCGTCGGAGGAAATCTCTCGAAGAACTGAAAGAGGATCAAGGGATCCCCCATCCTCCACCTCCTCCTTTTCCTCCTCCTCTAATGAAGTGTATAGCCCTTCGAGATCATGTTCCAGGCTCCTCTTCTTGGAAAACGGAGAGTGCGAGAAGGGAACATCGCGCCGCCCACTCGCGTGGCCGCATGATGCTGCATCGCGTAGCCGATCTCCCTCCCGTGCCCTTTCGCGGTATACAGCCGCAACCGCCGCTACACTTGTCGCAGGGGTACGCGGCTTTCCCTCTTCGCCTCGAGGGTGGCGACCGAACATCTGCGAGGCGCGTAAATACGCGCGTTCGTCGATCTCACAGCGACGATCCTTCCACGCGCGAATCATTCATGATTTCGCTCCTGTGACTAGAGATGTGATTTACAAAATTGTACATTGTAATTGCAATCCTTCTCAAGAATCCACATCGCACGATTTTTATCTTATATTTTAAACACTAAAAAGGCTGTATTTTTTATAATTTAATCAATGTAAGGAGTCTTGATGTCAAATTAATAATATAACAGAAAAGAGCATGTAAGAGTCGGTTATAAATGTATTTTTTATACATTAAATATTGTGTTTCGTCTTTGGTTAAACTACATAATGATAATTTCATTTAATGTATATTAAATAAAATAGTAAAAGAATAAGAGAGTAAAAGAGTAAGAAAGTGAGCACTAAGTTTATTAATAGAAGAATGAAATTCAGCCTAAATTATGCATAAACATATACAAATGTTTATTCACAACATAAAAAAATGATATACATTTATTTCGTATCTCCATAATAGAAGCTTGTGTATACGTTCATAATTTTAAGTTTATTTTCTTAGTTTTACATAGAACGAATGGTTTTGCTGAAGTATCTAAAAATTTAATTAGCTACAAGTCTGATAATAATTTGGTTCTTTATTATATCATAAATGTCTAATATATTTTAACAAAAATATGCGTATTATTATACAGAGTAAAATTATTGCTTTTCACAACTGATTACTGTTAGCATTTTTGACGATTTATTTAATTAGAATTCTATTTGTGATCTCACGTTGTTTAACGTGAAGATGGCCATTGTCTATTGTTATCTCTCACCGTTACAATCATATCTATCGCCTGCTCTAATTTTTTGTTTTTTAATATGTATTACTAACTACCGACCACTTACAATGATTTCTTTTATTTTGTTTATCTATCATTTTATATTTTATATTGGATTTATATTTGAATAGTGGCGCTCTGGACGATAATCTCACTATTCTTTATTTATATTGTTATCTAATATATCGAGTTGAAAATAAAAATTCGTAGCTACGAATTTTAAATTCAAGCTGTAACTTTATTAAAAATGAAATAAACTTTATTAAAAATGAAATTTAAAAAAAGTTTTAAAATTTAATGTTTCTACTTTCACTATGGCTTTTAAGTTTTTGTAAATTTAGTAATTTTTATTTATAGAAAAAAATTACAAATTCCAGTGAACAAAAGTTCAGTGCATCCAATAGAGATGCATTGGAATTTCAAATTAATATATCTTTACTTTAAAGTTAACGTAATTAAACGATGATTTTTTTTCATTTTAAATATTGAAAGAGAAATAAAATTATAACTTAAAATGATGTAAAATTGAAAAATATTTATCATAATTTATAAACAATATTTCATAACTTTTGACACGTTATTGAAATGTTTAAGTTTACTAAACTAGCGAATATCAATTATGATAGAATTAAAATAAACGGTCGACACTAATTTATTTTCAACCATGCATTGCTAGTGTTAAATTGATACACATGATTCATCGTCGAAAATTGTTTGAAAAAGTATCTAAGACAACTCGTACGAGAGGGAAATGGAGGAGGAGAACACAACAGAGAAGGACAAGAAGCAAAATGGAAATGAAGGGAAAGAATGGAAGAGGGAGAAGCGCGCTCGAGATGATCTTTCGTCGCTCGAGCCCCTAAGAATCGGATGCGGAGCAAAAAAATGTAAGACCAGCTGCCACACACGCGTCACTTATTAACAACATGCTTCCATGGGCTCGCCACATGAGGACAAGTCGTTCACTCCTTGCTCTGCTATCTTACAGCTAGACCACCCTTGTTCGCTATCTTCTCACCTCGTCGCGATCATCTCAATTATTCATTATTTATGATTCTTACTAGAAGAACATCGCATCTCGAAAAATTTTCGAAGATTAAAAATTGTCTTCGAGATTGTCCTGTCGTTTCTTCCTTGCGTTATAATCCGAGATGCTGATTCTGTCCTTAAGAAAATATCCTCGAGAAGCCGTTTTTATGACACATGGAGCGGTGACCTCTTAATATTTTGCAGTTGATACTCTCGAGCTAATTGTAAGTGTGAAATTTTTTGAAATTCTTTGCTATAAGTTTAAAACATCCGCACAAATTAGTGTAAACATTCTACATTGTTAAATTTATAATGTCAAATTATAATTATACTCAAATTGATTTATTTTTAATCATTTCTGTAGGTCATCTAATCAATGTGTCGTTAATTTAACTAAAATGATAAAGTTGAATTTAACTCAAGAAACTATATCAAATTTAACTCAAATTTAATTTATTTATATTTACAAACAATAAATGCAAACTTTAAAATCAACGTTGTTTATTTTAAAATTAACCACAGAAATGGATTGGTAAATATTTTAACAGGTACTTTTCACATGGAAGTTAAGAATAACAAAACATTTTTTTAACTCAGAGGATTGAATTTTCATTATGTTTTAATATCCAATAGTGTACATTTAACGAAAAAAACAAATTGAAACTAATTATTGAAAAAATAAACTAGAAACAATATTAAAAAATAATATTTATTTTTATAACAATTTTATTTATCATTAGCTTTACTTTGGCTTTACCCTCTTTTCCAAGAAAATGTAACAAATTGATGGTGTTTTAGATTTATGGTCAAAGCTTTAATTTAATTGTAAGATCTTAAGAAAAAGAAATTTGGTTTTGATGTAGAACCAGATGGAGCATCTTCGTTTTATATTTTTCATCAAATTTCACACTTCTCTTCTATGTTATAATATGTTATTTGGTGTCTCTATTTCTCTTTTCATATGTGTGGTACTCGTGGACGGAATCTTTGGCTCCGTTCATCTCGGCGCTTCTCCCTCACGCGGAAAATTACGAGCTCGCGATGCATTATCGGAGTATGCGTCCATACATGCACGTCCTGGTGCATCTTTCTGGACGAGTTGGTATATGTCGTATTATGGGTAGATAAGTGATAGAGTGGCACATGTGGTCTGCCAGCCCTCTGTGCTTACATTACATGCACACTACGACCGTTCGCGGTCCTGACTTTTTTGCTCAGGCACCTGTCAGCTTTGCTCGTACCATAGTCGCCGCATGTGCGTACGCGGTTCTGAAAGAGAGAGAGAGAGAGAGAGAGAGAGAGAGAGGGGGGGGAGAGAAAGAACCGCCCTCAAAATAAATATACCGTAAAAAGGACACTGATCATGTTCTCATCCCTCCATACGGATGTAATAACAGCGAAACGAGTGGAAAAAGAAGAGAAAAATCATTCCGAGCGGGTTTTAATCGCGCCTCGCATAAAAACGGTCGTCCGCTTCGCGCACGCGTAATCTCCGAAAAATGATCGTATTGGGACCGAAAAGATTGAATAAATATGCACAAAAATGCGCATTAAACCCATGTTGTAGACGATATCAATGACCCGCGACACGTTGGTACTGTAGTTATTTTTCACTCAGACCGGGAAAGCTTCACGATTTAACGAAATAATTTATGTGAAATTATCCAGGCAATAAAAGTCCAAAATCGGGACATAGGATGTCTTAACTTTGCGATTCGTGTATTCATTACATTATTGCATCATTTGAATCATTTGAATGAAAATTATGCATTGGGAAAAGAGTCTGATTATATTAATTGGAAATTTCTAATTAAATCTATTATAATTCGCATAGTTAACCAGAATTCTAATTGATATAATCAGAATCTTCGTTCATTTTCAACAGAAATTTTTTTCAGAGCTGTTATGTCGCTATGATACAAATTGAGCTGTATATTTTTTTACTGTAAACATGCCGACGTAAATGCAGCTATTGAAATTTTTATTTTTAATTTTTATCTACAAACAACTGCATGCAATAATAGTATTTATGAATATTGATGTTCTTACACACATTATTATCGGTGGACTATAAAAAAATTAGATATTTTTGCAAAGACCGCTTAAAAACGATTTTGGATTTTGTGTTGTTTGAATAGCTCTCTTTTTTAAAATAAAAACTATCAAATTACTTAAATTAAATCAATTCGATACACGTTCGACCATTCACATTTACACATGCAAAGTATGAAAAGTAGTGTGGGCCGCGAGACGTACATACGATACATACATAACATGCCGGCAGACCGTTTAGCATTCGGTCAAGCGATGTAAAAATAGAAAGACGCGCGCTCTGCATGTGACTTCGTATAATTAGGCACTGAAGAGAAGTTGTGTCCTATGCTCCTCCATACGTTAGCGCAGTCTATTATAGAAAGTCTAACGACGAGTATCCATTTTTTTTCTCTTTTCTGTCTCGAAGGCAGTAAATGGGTTTATAAATTTTTCCCAAACGAGTATTACGTAAACTCCGCCCACATATATGTATACGCATAGATACATATATCTAAAAAAGTTGTTTGAAGAGTAATTTAGTTAACAATCAATTTAGAAAAAAACAATTATTAATAAATAATTTTCTTGCAGATAAATTTATTAAACCTTTCTTCCATTATTATACCATTTACAAACGTGTGTGTGTATGAAGATAGAAAAATTGTACGAAACTCGTATTTTATCTCGTCGGTATTATTATAATGACTTATATTGTAAATTAATATTGTCTATAACATTCAAAGCTGTACAATTTACTTGGTCTCATGGATTGTGACAATAACGTGGAATGTGTATGAGGATCAACCTTGGATTCACTTTCCACAATCGGGAAATGCTGCACTCGTCCACTGCTCCAAGCTATTGTTAAACAAATCCATGACGAAGATTTTTGAAAGAAATTGATGCAGTTTGGCACTTCTCCAGTAAATCCTTTAATAAGGCAGCTTGCCTGCGCTTCCACTATTCGCGATAAATGACTTAAGCTTGTTTTGACCAGAGCAATAACTGGACTGTCCTGTTGAAGAAATAAATTAACACAAGATATTCCACAAGATATTTCATAATTTGTTTCTTCTGCCTAAAGTTTGAGCGCATATCTATTTTATTTAACAAAAATGCATAAAGTATAGCTAAATCTAAATATTTTTTCACGAACCTGAAAAAGAATAGCAAGATATTTTCCTGTCAGATCCCATTCCATAGAAACAATTCTACCTCCCACCGTGACATAATCATCATTATTCTCTGATGAGAAATTCACTTTTGTTAAATCAATTAGGCGCGTAGCTATTTTTATATCGTTATTGTTTGCCTTTTTAACATCAAATATATTATTCTGCAGTGGCAATGAAAATATCGTAGAAGGATCTTCAGTAATAGCAAAGAGTAACGTTAAATTGGGACCAAAACATGCAGTTGCTACACGACCCTGGGGTACAGTCCATCTTTCTGCATGCCATGTCGTCGGAACGCCAGTATTCCAAACTCTATAATTAAATATTCACTTCATTAACTGCATATCTAATTGAGTTCATTGTAAAAAAAGATGTATACAGATTTAAAAATATTACCTGAAGATCTTTCTGCATGAAGCAGAGAATAATCGCAAGCCACAAGTCGACCAACATGAAAAACATATACCACCTCCACCAATACGTTTTAGCGGAATTCCTTCCTCTTTAGAAACATTCCAGATTATTATATTTAAATCCGTTGGTGAGCAAGATGCCAACAAGTCACCCTAGCAAAAACAAACTTTTTTAATAATATCTAGGGATAATAATTTTCGTTATATTTAATTAATATAGACAGAAATAAATTACTTGTGGATGCCATGCGACACTTGTGACGGGAGCATGATTTCTTTGATTCAAAAGTACTGCATGACTAAGTAAATTACTAGCTGCTCCCAACTCTATTGTCCAAATTAATACTCCGGAATAACAAGCCACTGCTAATTCGCGACCGGCATGAGGTCTCCAACTTAAACAGCAGACTGACTTTTGCCCACTATGTCTCAATACTGGCACGCCTAATAAACCTTGCGAAAAAATACGAATTCTATCATCTCTCATAGCCACAGCCAGGCGAGCGCAATGTGGATGCCAGGATAAACATCGTACCTATCATAAATATTTATAAGCGAATTTCAAAATCATATATTTATTCTTGATATTAAATGATCCTACCAGCGATGTGTGCCAATCTCGGGTAGCAACAATGTCAGCAACAGATCCATTTCCCGATGTTGGTAACACATCTCTGTGATATATTCCTCTGTCCATTAAATCCAATATCGAATTTAGTCTGAAATCATTAAATATTTTCTGTCAATATGCATCAATGCATCAATTCTCCAGAGTTGACATCAAAATCTGTAACAATTATAAATATGCTGAATTTATAAAAATCATTAAATTTATGTTAATTAAAAATGGCATTAATTAATTTCAAAGTACCAAAATAACAATTTATGTATAAAAAAGAATTAATACTAAACATATTTTAATAAAAATAATCAACATTGCAAATGTAAGATAAAGAAAATTAAATTGAGAAAAAGATTTATAATTGCTCTGATGAATTTTTCTCAGAATTTCTAAATAATTTTCTAAGAAATTTCTCAGATTTTTTTTATACAAATTGGAATACTTTTTAAAAATATCAAAAAAGTTGACACTTTTTCTAAAATTCATCATATTTATGAATTCTAAAACAATCTATGATTTCTAATTTTATAATGTCTGATAAAACCTTATAAAATCTAAAAACAGTTGATACTTTTTCAGGAATTATAGAAATAAGAAATTTTAGAAAGCTTATATTTAAAAATACACGCATATAAATAATTCTAAAAAAAAATGTAAATTTGTTCAATATTTCTGGAAAATGTTCCAAATCATATAAGAATTCTGAGAAAAATTTTCACCAGATTGAGTAGGTAGAATCTGATAGATTCATATCATATAAAGAATTAAGTTCAGGAATGCAATAAAGATTCCTATAAAGACTGAAATATTATACCTTGTTGCAATCCAATGTACAACATTTGTGATCTGTTCTGGATCTGCAGCAGCGGCAAAGCGAATAGCCTCAGACAATCCTCTTTCTCTCCATACATTGGCAATCTTTTTAAAGACGCTATCGTGAACGGGAAGAAACAATTCATCAGCGTTGATTGTACGAGCAGTCTCACGGGTCGCAAGGATCTCCTGTGTGATGGAAATCTCAGGGTAGTCACGCAGATACTTGGCGAAGGGTTGCATCTCGTCCTGTAGCGCATCATAGGTACAATAATGGACGACGCCCTCAATCAAGCCGACGGCGGCCACATCGCCAAAAGCAGGACTCTCGAAATCGTGAAGCGACAATATCTTGAGCATCTTCTTCTCCTGTCACCACTGTGGTCTAACCTACACGCGACCTGTAAAACAACATAATAATTACTTAGAATCTTGTTTTTTCCAATTCTTTATATAAACATATTATAACGTAAATAGGGGCAATTTTTTCGTTACCGCAAAAAATGTAACACCTTAAATACAGAGATCTTGAAATATTTGTACATCTTTAACCTAACCTCGCATGGCATACGTAACCTATCTTCGGTCGAGCGACCAAAGTTGACAACAGAATGATTTAATTAAATTGTGCTTCACACAAGAAATATATCTACAATTTCAATTTAATTATATTCACGACAAACTTTTTTCAATCATAAAAACTATCCATGAAAAACGAAAGTATTACCTATTTATGATTGTAAACTCAATATCATTTGTTACATCATATCAACGACATTGGATTCTAATCTAGTGTCGTATTTAACTTCAATAAATTATACGTCACACTTATAATACATGGTCATAAAAAAGAGAAAAAAGTAAAACTATGTACAAAAGATACTAATAACAAGTCGTACTAATTCATCGGTCCTTATTTCCTTTTATCAGAGAAACAATGCACAAGTTTGACTAAAATCCGTTTAACTTGGCTGAAATTCAAGTGGAAATTATATATTATGTTCACACATATTTCGTTCACACGTGTGTGAAACAGCGCGTCTCGAATAAACAAAGTAAATGACCTGAAGAGGACAGAATGCAATGACGGCGAGAAGTGCGAGAAACTTCAGAAACCTGAAGAAAGCCGCGAATGCGGCGAATCGCGGCGATTATCACTATCAGCCGAGAAAAATGGCGCATCGTTGTTTACGTCAGTTGCCATAACGACAGCCAATCGCGACGCGTGGCAATGGGGGACGCATGCGCGTCGCGCGCGAAACGAGCAGTTCAAATCTCCGAGGAAGTCGCGGACTGTAGAGTTATAATCGGCTCTATTCGGTGCTTGAAATTCAACAAAATTCACGTAAAGACTCGTTTCACGAACACGATCGCGAGACGAACACGAAGCAGCTGCACTGCAATTCATATCTGTTCGGAGATCTCATCGAGGAATCGAAATAACCGGCATTGCGGCGGCGCGTACAGGTTATGCGAGGCACATCTGCTCTTTCTGCACCCGTTTGCTAGCGACCGCCTGTCCCTCTTGTCGCGTCGAGTGAATTGGAATAAACATCAGGTACGTGTTATGCTGGAAATCCTCCTAAATTGTTTACATTTAGAACGAATAAATATATATTCGGGAGTTGAAAAGATAGAACGCGAAGATTTGAGTGCAAAAGATGCAAGCAACGCGACAAGCATATTTATGCAACATCAAATATTTTTCATTTAAAGTCGTTCTATCTTTATTATTCCCTGAATATGAAGAAAGATAGAACGATGCTATCGACTCATCATGTGCGAATCGTATCATCAAAACACGGAAAATATCCATCGTCTCTCTCTTTCTGTTCGCAGAAGGTGCAGCTGGGTGTAGTAAAACGCTGTTGAGAGGAGCAGCCTGAAGCAGTCTATCGGCTCATCACGGTGACGGTCATTCCGAAGGAGGGAGAACAGGGAGAACCTTCGTGAAGAAGAGAGAGGGAGTGAGGAAGAACGGTGCGAGGTGGTGGGTGGTGGAGCTTCGGCAAGGGTGAAGTGGGGTAAGGTGAGGTCCGCAGTGTGCGGTCGCCGTTCGAGCGGCATGGATTACATATTAGAATTGCTCGCGTAACGATAGAGAGACCGAGAAATTTGCTATTTCGCGAAAGCGATATTTCTGCGCTTTATACATTTTAACACGTCAAGTCGAACGAACGAACGAACGAACGAAGTAAGTGATCCATAAGGTTCATAGGACGGTGGGCCTTTTTAACCCTCCCCCTCCCTCTTCCGCGCTCCTCCCTCCAACGATCGACGAGCAAGCGAGCGACGGCGATCCTCGCAATGCTACCGACAAGGTAGTGCGCGAATTGTGTCCGAGAGAATGTATTGTGCGATGACGATCGCGGAGCATCGAGGGTTATTAACGTCCTAAAAGGGAGGAAGAGGAAAAAACGAACGAGACAGATCGAACGAGGAAAATCGCGGCGCAAGACGAGGCGTAGAGCGAAAGAAGAAGTGCGACCGGTGGTAGTGGAAGTGCGGGCAACCACGAGAAATGGGCAAGAAGGGTTCCAAGAGGAAGACCCGATGGAGAACCCTAAGCATCGGTGGTGAGTAATATTCCTTCTGTCTGCTTCTTTACCTTCGTATAGACCTTCGAAGATTGCATGTTTAGTCTCTGTTTCGTCTCATTCGTTCCAGTGACGGTGCTCCGCCTCCTCGCGTAATCTCGCGGAACGCTTTCCTCGCGAAGCGGGCGATTCCGCGACGCGGGTGCCGCGAAGCGTGCGACCGGTCATCGATCAACGGCGCTCGCGCGCGCGCGCGCGAGAGAGAGAAAAGGGGAGAAGAG
>Ga0157363_1007841_pt1 | contig 10127 bp, 2 predicted proteins | sample AttsexASBM1_FD_111477 | JGI IMG/M metagenome (GOLD analysis project Ga0157363, IMG submission 111477) | Fungus gardens microbial communities from leaf cutter ant in Ribeirão Preto, State of São Paulo, Brazil - Atta sexdens ASBM1 | ecosystem: Host-associated > Fungi > Mycelium > Unclassified ...
AAAATGCAATAAATAGTTCAAATAATCTTATACAAAAGAAAAATAACATAAATTTAACATAAATTTAACAAAAATTTAGCAAATTTAACAAAAATTTTTTAAAATAAATTATTCAAATGTATTTTTATTAGTTTAATTTAAAATTTTTGGAATTTAATAATTTAAGAATTTTAAAGCTTAAAAAGTGATTTTGTGTGTGTGTGTGTACACACACACACACACACATATAATCGAAAAGAATGTCGATCAGTCAGTTTGATTTATCTGCGTTCGATAATAATAACACCTCGCGATGATAATAAATATCTAATTTATTTTGTGATCTTTTTACATGTAATAATCAACTATGTTAATTCCCGTATTGCGTATTACCAACAGGATATTACGCAAAGTTTTAGATAATTTTAAAAAAAGCACTTGCGAAATAGATGTAACGACGCTTTGCCGCTCTCACGCTAATTAATTTCACGCGTCTTGCATTAATTAATTTCAGATCTCGATGTTTACTAATTCTAAAGCGCTACCTCATCGCAGTAATATTCATCTTCATAGTATCGCGTAATTTAAGGTAATGTAACGCACTGCTAATCCCCTTGCTGTCATTTGTGACAGACCGTGAACATATGTTCAAAGCTTCCTTAATATAATTACGCGTTGAAACCTTTTTTTTGTGTGCAACCTACATCACTTGTATATCATTTGATCGTTGCTCAGTGCTGGAACGCATCGAATGCTACGCTTTGCTAATCTGCTTCTTAATCCTTTGGTGACGGTTTTTTATTTGTAAGAAAAATATTAAAAATAATATACATAAAATATCTATTGAACGTTAAAGCGTAAAAATTATAAATTTTGAAGATAATAAAAAAATAAAATTTTTTTTATGTAACATACGAATTTAATTTCTGAATATTTAAATTATTATGAATCTTTAAATCCTTTTATGAGAACTTCTTTTCTTGTAAGAACAAATCTTTTTTCTATAATTGAATGATTCTCAAGCTTGAGAATGTTTATCATCTTGAATTTTTCTCTTGATTTATTTTCTTTGTGTTCCCAAAAAAAAAGCATATAAATTTACATTTATAATAATACGTATATACTATATACGTATAATTTAATTATGTATAATTTAACCGTTACCGAAAGGGTAAACCGCTTGATATCTTGACTCGTAGCAAGATATCCGCTTGGCAGCTCGCCACTGCTGAGCGAGCGCGATTAGTAAAAACGAGACGTTCGTTGCCTCCAGTTGAGGACCGTTCCTCACATGCCATACGTGGCACACAAGAGACTCGTCACCATAGTTCACTCGCCGATCCATCATGTGTACTACGCTGGCGCAATGATACCGATAAGAGTGCGAACGCGCGTGCGGCCCAGCATCCTCGCAGCTGAGCTCAACAGGATACGCACCCTGCCGAGACCATCTAGCCGATCCTACATTGAAGAGTACTTAAATTCTCGATACAACATAGTAAGTCCGGCAACTAATAGTCTAATATCATTTTTCCCTTTCTCTCTCTCTCTCTCTCTCTCTCTCTCTCTCTCTCTCTCTCTCTCTAATTTAAATCAGTTAAAGTGATAAGATTTGTACATCATCGTTATTGCACGAGGATCATCGTCATTCCCATCATCATCATCAACATCATTATTTTTCATCAACGATCGTCTGCGTTAGACAATATGGGCGGAATCGCGTCGTTGCAAAAGACGAATGTGTTCATCCGTCTTTCAACAGATTACAAGTTGTTAAAGATTTTTTAAAGAACTTCGGCTATTTTGGCATACAGTTATCAATTATATACTATTTTATATAGATAATAATAATAATATTAAGTAGTTTTTTAAATCTCTGTCAAAAGTAGTTCTAGTCTTTTAAAGATGTTATCCTATTCATTCAGTAACTCATTAACAGAACTATCAAAGAGAAATATGTTCTTCTTAGAAAATATCCATATATAATATATCTTCAGCAAAATATTGACATATTTGACATATCCTAGATGTTAAATGAGTGATTTAAGCATAATAATTACTTACAGTGCGAGCATTATTTTTATATGTGCCATCATTGCAAAGAGATGCCTTGGGGACAAGGTACCAAAAATAAATCTTATGAAGCAAGAGGTTGAATGAAAAAAGGATCTAGAAGTATTTTTAACTGTATAATAAAAAACCATTAGTCGATTAAAAGTATAAATAGCAAAATTAATATACCTCAGACATCACACTGTCAAAGTCCTAACATTAATTGATTTGCAGCTATTCTAGCTGTTGCCACTTATACAATTATAATCTAAGGTCTGGTCTTTTTAGCTGAACTTCTTGCGTGGTTCGTCTTTTCTCTTTTTCTCTCTAACGTAAAGAAAAAAGGAAGAAAGATCAATGAATTGTGCAAGAGCTTTAGCTAAAAAAAAAAACAGACCTCTACTCTTTTTCTACAATTTAACATACGTCTCTGTACACAGATAGTCCAAATCTATAAAATGGGTGAATTTCATTAATTTATTTTAAATTAATTTATTAAATTAATGAATTTATTAGTTATTATTTAATTATTAATTTTATTTATTAATCAATAAACTTATTAGATTAAAAAAATAAAAGAGTTAATACTGTGGCTGATATTTAACTCATTTTTATCGCAATTTATCATAATTATTAATACAATATATGCAGTTAAATCTGATTTTTCGCGTGTAACTGATACGCTATCATAAGACATTAAACTATTATTATCAAGTACTTATCCTTAAAATATACGGTAATACGAAAGAAAGTGTAAACTTAAAAAATAATTCACGTTTACGATGATCAAACTCTGAATGCATGCAAGAGATTGATCGACTCTCATTCATACAAGTAACATTTCCAATATATCTCTTCGCAGCTTTTCGACGATGAGGCAAGGGATATTCGCGCAAAAGTGGATTCTCTTCTTCGACGTGTCCATGTGTTCGTGCCAAGAGCAGTGGCAAGGTATCCGACGAAAATAAAATGGTGTGCAACTAATTATTCAATTAAATTAATCGAAGTCTAGCATTAATATCATTTGAATTGATTTTTAATCATTAGAAAAAGGAAACTGCGCATTCAACTTCGTACGCTAAATAAATCAATTGATCTAGAATAGGAATAATCAAGATAATTCTGTGACTCGGAGATAAAGTTATAAATCAATGCCACTCTCAATATGGCATACCCGGCTTTATTTGCATAAATAGTTTTTTTCGAAACTTCTGTTTACTTTATTACTTACAATGTTATAACTAGTGAAGATACATACATTTGCTTGATATCGTTATATATTTTTAATATTTGATGTTTTAAATGAAAATAAATTGTTACAATATGTTTATTTTTATTGAAACCATATGAATCAAAGTTAGATCGGGTATACCATATATGGTATGTATTGCATCTGTGAGAAACAGTAAAATATAGTTAGAGATGTAAACAGAAAAAGAACTAAATGTTTTTTATGAAATTCTTTTTTTGTGAAAAAACAATAAATTTCATTTTTTAATATACATTATACCTAAAAAAATTTTATAATATTTGAATAAATATTTAAATCAAACTCGCGGTACAAGTTCTTACTTACTCATTTTTTATTTAGCTATAAATGAACATTTTGTAATTTAAAAAATGTACTAGATTCTTAATTTTCCTTGTCTTGGATTCTGATATTTTTCTATTAAAAAAAAAAACAATTTTTTTTTACATCAAAGGTTAAACATGAGTAAAGGGAATACTTTTCGTGGTTTTCGGTGAATTACTCTTCCAAGTCACAGAAAGTTGAGTTCATCATTTTTCTATTAAAATAATCAGATTTCTTTACGATTTCCAGCGACTTTATCGAGGAGATCATCCCGGAACGTATGCGCAGCCACGATTACGTCCGTCGGTTGCTCAGCGGCCGTAGCAACGCGAAGAAACAGGTTGACTATCTGAGTTGGTACGAAGTGCCCGACCGAGGTGCATTCGGCACTCTGGCATGCATCAAGTATGTTGCCGGCAAGCCACAATCTATCAGAAAACCGTACTACAAGGTCGCGGACCTTCGGCCGGCTGACATCCGCAACGACGTCAACTTCCTCAGCTACTACAGCAAGAATCGTCAGGCGGCCGCGACTGCCTGTGAGTAATCTGTTACGGTGACGAGGACGACGATGACAATGACGACGATGACGACGACAAAGACGGGGATTGTTGACGCAATTCGCATTTCAGCCTCCAAAAAATTGCTCTTCGGGAATGAAATGCTGTTCGAGAACAATCCCGTCTTGACGATGTTATATATGGTGATCCGTACACGAAGAACGTAGTTAGAGACCGATGAAAACGAAGCGAAGAATTTTTTTAAAGAAAAATTACACGTAAAATAATATTTTTTTAATTATAATCACTATTTAATTTTAGTTAAAATGATTAAAATTTGTTTTGAATTGCAACCGATAATATTTCATGATTATATTTTTATAAAAATTTATATTTAAAAAAATACGCTATTGACATTTTCGTTAGAGTACATATTTTCGCAAAATTTCATTCAATGTTAGAATTTTACTTGCAGAGAGATGTATTGAAGAAATCAAAGATATAAAAAAAATAGCTTCGCTATGTTCTCGCGGCTCGAAACATGATTTTTGAATAGATTTTGAAAAATAAAAAACGGCCCCACGACGCCGTTGTGTGTAACTTTCTTTTTGTCTACTTTTTTTCTCGTTCCATCCCCTGCCCTCTCGTTTCTCTACATTTTTTTCATCCCTTTATTTGGATTGGCTGGCACTTTTGGTTTACACTGTCTGAAAACTTTTATTTGTGCTAGCGAGCACGTGTGTTTCTCTGATATTTTTGCTGTTTTATTGTTGTCACACAACAATTGATTTTTCTTTTTGTATGTCTTTTTTTGTCGTGGCTGCATTACTGTTCGATAGTATTGTGTCTAATCGTACAACAGCAATGTACACACTTACCCCCCACGTACCCCGCATCCGTTTTTGATAACCACCTCGTCAAGCGATATCGTGATACAGCGCGTTTTTATTATTATTATTATTATTATTATTATTATTATTATTATTATTATTGTTCTGCGGAACGAATGATTGAATTGATCTTCATGGTAAGAGCATAAATATTAATTTCAATTAATAATCTTTCTTGTGAAAAATAATTTATATATTTTTAAGTTTGATAAAAAATTTTACTAGAAAAAATTAATTATAATTTTTTTTATTTATTCGTAAAAAGATTGAATTATATATGCTCTTTCCAAAAATTAATTTCATCAGTATATCGGTAAAATCAATTCATCGATTCGGCAGCGGTTCGCATCCTTTTTTTTACGAACCAACGAACATATCGCTATTTTTTATTGCGGTAAACACAGCGAAAACGACATAGTAACCAAAAAGAAAACCGTGAACCAAATCAAAAGAAACGAAGGAACGAGAGAGAGCAAGACATTTACACGACGGGGACTCCAGGCGGAACATCAGATTGGGATCACGCGCCAAAAGCAGAATTTTACGGCGCTCGCGGATAAGAGCAAAAATGAGAGAGAGGAAGCAGTGCGACTTTTTTGAACATTTCAGGCAAGTGTTGGAGGCAGAAGGTGCCGGAGCTGTACCAGGAGCCGAGCAAGAAAAGCGAGTTCAATGAAGAGGAAGAAGGGATGGAGACGGCCGAGGAGTGATCTTTGATCTTCGTTCATCACATAAACTGTGGCATCATACCGTCCGCTTTTGCGTTCCGGAAGTGATGTATCCGCGCGTGAAAAGATACGGCAGGTATCGTGCGACACGCGGAGGCTGCAGGATTGCAAACCGAAAACGACTTCTCTATCTTCTTTTTATGATAAGAATTTATTCTTCAATTTTTTAAGCGAGCCTGCTTGCGTCAATGAGGTTTGAATTATTAAAATGTATAAAAATGAAAATTACAGATAAAACAAGTGTTCGGTACATTTATGTTAAAAAATAACAACGAATTTTAAATTAGCAAAAAATCTATATAGAAATAATATTGAGAAGAATAGAATTTTCGAAACGAAACTAGATGATACAAATACAAACATGATCTCATGTAGGAGTGAATTGGATTGTACCAATAATAAAATATCATTTTTTGAAATAAAATTATTGAATTATGCAAATATGCTAAAATTTTCGCCGCGAATGAAATAACTTTATACAAATTTAATATCACCTTTTTATTTTTAATTTTATTACAGCAATTGACCAAGAGTTTTGTACATTTCAGTTTTTAAATTTTATTTCTCTTAATCTTTTAATACGGTTTTATATTCGGTTCGCAAGCCTGGCAAAACACCTCTTTGAACGGAATTATTTTACTGGCTACTGGGGATAGTTACGATCGAAAAAATCTAATATCCGTCTCCACTTTTTCTATTTTTCCTTTCTTCTATTCCGGTCGTGTGCTCGTCGACCGCTTCATTAAAGTCCAATATACCGATATTCGCAATAATCATAGAACGTGCTGTATTTTCCGAGCATTCTTCATTCAATTTTTACTCGATGGACTTTAATGAAATTGCAACGGGCGTGTAAAATTGTCGTGACTATCAAAATGATTGTGCTCAATCGATGCGATCTACGAAGTGAAACGAATACGAGAGAAAGAACAGAGTACGAAAAACAGACAGGGGAAAGAGAATCGATTAAATGGATGCGACAAAAGCCGCGAAATGTGCGCGTTCATTAAAAAAAAAAAAAGAAACAAATATAGAAATATAGAAACTAACCCAATGTTGCACGTATTGTATCATGATGTTCATTATTGTTTCAATTTTCTAAATCCTATTCATACTTGTAAAATAGCAGCGAAAGAAAAATATACGAATAAAATAATAATATCCGATGGAAGCGAGAGTCTCCAAGTCAATTACTTTACTTTGCACGAGAGAGAATAATGGAAATGTAGGCGAGCTACGTAATGAATAAATGCACTATTTCCGAGGTAAGCTTCTTCGTGTGCTTCGTAGTTTAACCAACGACATCTCATTTTGTCTCTGAAATCTAATATTTGTAGAATCGATCAGTATTAACGCTTTTAAAAAGAAAAAAAATGATGAATTATTTTGAATAATTATTTCAGTACATTTTAAACATTCTGTTTGAAAAATATATTTCTTTAGACATAAAAAGATTTAGATTTTAACGAAAGCTATTTCAATCAGACTGCATTTAATAATTATAATTTTCTTAAAGTGTTTCTTAATTACTGAGGCATCGCAAAATTGCGTGTAACGATAAAAATCTGTGTTATAAATATCGCTCCCTTACTTCAAAAGTGACACACAATTAAAAAAATTAAGTTTTCTAGAATAGAGCTCAAATTATTTTTAACTTGATAGAAAATTATTGTGTAATCAAAAAATATTGACAAAACTAATATATTTTTAACATAAGCAAATGTCATTTTTGTTTCACAAAATAACCAAATCTTCTTTAAAAGATCACCTTTTTTTAATTGTGATGATTTTTACAATTTTTTATTCAGTTAAATTAGTTCACTATGATGATTGTTAGAGTAATGCTTATTTAATTGATTTATAATAACTCAAAAAAATCACATTTTTTATATTACTTATAAAATAAAGGAGCAATATACAACTGAAAAAGAGATTGAAATACAAAAAGTTACTCAATTAATATAATCTGACTGTAAAACATTTGATTATACAATAAGTTTGGTTTCAGAGGCAATAATCCGACAAATCAATCATTAGATGTGATCGAGTGTGATCTCTAACGTCACGCTAATCGAACCGTGACGATCAATGAATCATTTTCACGAGAAAAGACGAGAATTGTGACATCATTAATTACCGATCTCATTGACGATAATTAATTGACGATTTTATCGAAGATATCTCATTGAAGACATCAACGTTTGCAATATTTTCGCGATATCGAAAATGAGCTCGATGATTCATCCTTAATCCTTAGGGACGCGTTCAGATTCCATCTGAGTGTTCTCCAAGTATTATCCTTGTTTCAGTGAACAACAAGGATAAAATGATATCTGAGTGACACCGAGTGGGAATTTGAACGTAACCCAAAATGCTTCCATCGTTAATACTATTATAACTATTATAACTTATTTCTCTTTTTTATTCATTCGTCGCATATCGCTATATATGTACATAAAATTGTGTACTTCTGTTTTACATGATTAATAATTAGCTAACAAACATGCCTCATCAATTGTTTTTTTACATCGATGTTGTATGTAATCATAGTAATCGCTTTCTAACATCACGTTCTGAGAAGTTTTGCTTCCTTGGATTTACGTCACGAGCTTCAAAAGAATCCTTTGTCACTAATCGATCCTTTATGTTTCATGTATCCCACAGCCTCGGGTCAGCCAATGACAGATCGAGAGATGCGAAAGGGTCAGTAGGCACACACAAAATAATTTTTTGAGATAAAATAAAGTCCGGTAGAAAGTTGCGATCGTGGGGACGTATTTATTGCAGAAAAATAAATTTTATTTCTCATAAATCACGTAATATATTATTCATACGTTAGAACTTTATATAAGCATAAAATTACTGTCATATATTATATTCATATATGTCATATATTATATAACATTCTATCTTTGAAATTGAAGAGACACACGAGAATATGCGAAAATAATTTAATTTATAAATTAATGCAATTAATTTTTGTAACAGAATTATTTAAAATTTCTATATTCTATATAAATTATATCATTAAATTAATATTGCAGAGACACATATAAATATATCTGAATTATTTAAAAAATATCTTATTTTCGTAGGAACAGCATATTATAAATAATTTATTCCTTTTCACTATATTAAATTATACTTACATTAAAATTTCAAGGTAATTACTTTCACAACTTTAATACATTCGTCAATAAAATCTGTTAAAAATTATTTTTTAAATAATCGAGAAAAACTCGAATACTTATATGTTTTTGTAATTGTTGTTTTACTGTGACCCTTTGTATCTCTCACGTCTAACGTCTTTTCACAATTTTTAGTACGTGCATTAGGCTACGATTCAACAGCCCAGGAAAAGAAAAGTAAGTTTCTGTGCAAAATAACAAAATCCAGATCAATTCCTTTGTATTATTTGTCGTTCATATTCATCCTATGACGTCATAGCTCTCGCTCCGGAAGAAAAATCGGAGAAGAAAGCGAAAAAGAAGCCGGAACCGGAGAAAGAACCGGAACCGATACATGAACCGGAGCCCGAACTGGAGCCCGAACCGGTATTTGAATCTGTGAAAGAACCAGAACCGGTTCCAGAACCTGTAAAACCATCAAAACCGACAAAAGCATCGAAATCAGCGAAATCGGTAAAATCCGCGAAAACGGTTGAGCCTAAAGCGGAACCGGAACCAGTAAAAGAACCAGAAATCATAAAGGAACCGGTACCGGAACCAGAACTGGTAAAGGAACCAGAACCGGTAAAGGAACCAGAGCCTCTTTCAGAGCCAGAAATGTCAACGGAACCAGTCGCGCAGGATGTGCCAATCGAAAGTGCAGAGGCCGTAAGTGACGAAGCTGAGGAAGAAAAGGGTACGTTTATACCTCGGTCGATATTGTGGGCCGGAAATATTCCATTTCGGCGGCCGGAAATAAGTCTGTCACGCAAACGGTGGATATCGATCGGAGTAGGCAGAAGGTCGATCATGGTCTGTGTCGTTGTTAACAGCATCTCCTATATCGATTGCACGAGGATGAATGTGTCTAGTCTAGATAGCGTGTTTCTCTTTTTCGTGATAAATGTCTTCCTCGTAAAAATGACTTCGAGATTACCTCGTAAAGTATCTCCTGTTTTTGTAATAATTTCACTCGAAATTACTTTGTTTTACATGAGATAATATTGAATTAGAAAATAAGTACAACTGCAATGGTTAAACACATTCTGGTCCACATTCGCACGATGCACTTTTAATACACTTTCGAATGTGAAACTGATTCTAATTTTAAAGAAAATATCTATCTAAAAACTATCTTTAAGAATATTAGTTTTAACACATGAAACGAAGGCTGAAATTAATATAAATAATACTTCGGTACAATTATCCAAGTATTTAATTAAATTAATTTTATACTC
>Ga0157363_1007842_pt1 | contig 10126 bp, 8 predicted proteins | sample AttsexASBM1_FD_111477 | JGI IMG/M metagenome (GOLD analysis project Ga0157363, IMG submission 111477) | Fungus gardens microbial communities from leaf cutter ant in Ribeirão Preto, State of São Paulo, Brazil - Atta sexdens ASBM1 | ecosystem: Host-associated > Fungi > Mycelium > Unclassified ...
ACACTGTCGCGGGCGCCTGACGGACCACGCTGGCCACGTGCTGGCGGAAGCAACGGGCGGGCCCGCCAATGTCTGGTCGCAGTATGATGCCGCCATCAACGCCATTGAATCGGTCATCGACACACTCTTTCAACAAGCGGGGCTGGCTGCCGATGCGCGCGACCGCACCCTGCTGGTGGCGGGTTTAGCAGGCGCCAATGTGGCATCGGTGCACACGCGGCTGCAAAGCTGGCAGCCTCGTTGTCAGGCGCGTTATCTGTTTACCGATGTCGAGATCGCCTGCGCGGGTGCGCACGATGGTGCACCAGGCGCGGTGCTGATCGTCGGGACGGGCAGCCAGGGCGCAGCCTGGGACGGCGCGCAGTTTACCCTGCTGGGCGGCTGGGGTTTTGCCCTGTCAGATGCCGGTTCAGGCGCCATCCTTGGACGCCGTGCACGGCGCTTGGCGTTGCTGGCGCACGAAGCTATCGTGCCTGCTTCTGCGCTGACTGAACGTATTATGGCGTTGCATCAACACAGCCCGGAACAGATGTTACTCTGGTCACAGCAGGCAACACCCGCCGAGTGGGGCAGCGTGGTACCTGAAGTCTTTGCCGCTGCACAGCAGGGCGATCCCCATGGCATTGCGCTGGTGCAGCAGGCCGCTGCCGATATCGTGCAGATGGTGCAACCCTTGCTGGCACGCAGTCACGGCAAACTGGCCCTGATGGGGGGGCTTGCGGTGCCGATTCAGCCCTGGTTACCGGCCGAGATTGCTGCACAGCTTGTGCCGCCGCAGGGCGATGCCTTAAGCGGCGCACTGCGCCTTGCCAGCCAGTTCAGCCAGCAACCGGCTTAGCCTCTTCTAACTTAAAAAAGAGATCCATGAGCGCTCCCAACGTAACTGCACGCATTTTGCGGCTGATTGTCGAAAATGCGCCAATCAGCCAGTCTGACCTCAAAGTCCGTAGCGGCCTGAGTATGTCCACGGTTTCGCAGGCCACCAACCGCTTGCTCTCCGGCGGTATTGTGCAGGAGCTGGGGTTGCGTCGTGTATCAATGGGACGACCGAAAACCCTGCTCGGCCTCAACCCGGATCACGCCAGTGTGGTGGGCATTCAGCTTAACGCCGAACGTAATTTGATCGTCTTAACCGATCTCAGCGGCAACATTATTGGCGAACAGCAGATCCCTTCAGGCGCGATGACCCCCAAGCAACTGGGTGATGCGCTGGCGAAGTTTTTGCGTGGTGTGGAAGGGAAGAAAGTCGGGGCGATTGGGCTGGCCCTCTCGGGGCTGGTGGATGCCAGCAACGGCGTTTGCGTCTTGTCACGCGCGCTGGGCTGGAACAACGTGCCGATTGCACGCCTGCTGGAAGAACGTTTTTCACTGCCGGTCTTTATCGAAAATGATGCCAATGCCTTAGCCATGGCCGCGCTGGTATTTGGTCAATTGGGCCATGCGCAGTCAGCAGTGATCGCCACCTTTGGCAAAGGGATTGGGGCCGGAATCTTGCTGGATCGCCAGCTCTATCGCGGCCGCCATGGCAAAGCCGGTGAGATTGGTGTGTCATTGCTCGGTGATGGCTCCGAACGTTTGCTGGAAGATGTCGCCTCGTCACAGGCGATTTTGCAGCGTGTGGCAGTTTCACTGAAAGAGGCGCTGCCGCAGACGTTACGCGATCTGGATAGCCAGCCCACACCTGAAGTGCTTAGCGCGCTGGCGGAGGCCGGGCAGCATCTGGGCATGTCGCTGGCGAATCTGTCGGTGGCTTACGATCCTGACGTGGTGTATCTGGCGATGGAGCCGCAGATGGCCTCGCGCATCCTGCTCGACCACATTACGCAGAGCTTCCAGACCTATCGCCTGAAGATCACGCCGCAGATGACGCCGCTGCAGTTCCTCACTGAGTCGAATCGGATGTGGGCACAGGGTGCGGCAGGTTTTGCGGTGAATAAGCTGTTGGATTTACTGGCGGCGCAGGCTGATGAAGAGACGGTGTCTTAAAGCAGCAATAGCTGTAGTGGCGCGATCTGCATCGACGTTGTTCACTCGTTATAAGGAGAGCGCCGTAGCATAACTACGGCGCTTGCTTCGTTCAGGCGCTTAACGCAGGCGCAATCCCTGCTCATCAAACAACATTCCGCGCTCAGCATTGATCTGATAGCTGACGCGGTCGCCAATCTCATGTTCTGCCGCGTTACGCTCCTCAATCACCAGTAACTTCTCCTCACCGATATCCAGGTAAAGATAGTTGGTATGCCCCAGCATCTCGCTGAATGACAAATCAGCGCTAAAGCTCAGCGTATCGGTTTCCTGCTGCGCCGGTGAGAAATGTTCGGGGCGAATCCCCAGCGTGACTTTTTGTCCTTCATGGCAGGCTGCGTCGATCTTCATGGTCAGCGTGTGAATGCCTAAGGCAGGCACGCGCAACTGCACGGCACCTGGCGCGATCGTAGCGATTTCCGCCTGCAGGAAGTTCATCTTCGGTGAACCGATAAACCCGGCGACAAACAGATTGTCGGGATCGTGATACAGCGCCATCGGTGCACCTACCTGCTCAATTTTGCCCTGACGAAGTACCACGATGCGATCGGCCAGCGTCATCGCTTCCAGCTGGTCGTGCGTGACATAAATCATGGTGTTGCCCAGTGAGGCGTGCAGGCGAGCGATCTCAATGCGCATCTGTAGCCGCAGCTCAGCATCCAGATTGGAGAGAGGTTCATCAAACAGGAAAATACGTGGATGGCGGATGATGGCGCGACCAATGGCCACACGCTGACGCTGGCCGCCGGAGAGCGCACGTGGCAGGCGATCCAGCAGTTCCGTCAGATGCAGACGCGCCGCCGTCTGGTTAATCGCTTTCTCAATTTCCGCTTTGGATTTCTTCATCACTTCCAGCGGGTAAGCCAGATTGCCGCGCACCGTCATATTCGGATAGAGCGCATAGGACTGAAACACCATGGCAATGCCACGCTCGGTGGCGGGCTGGTGCGTCATGTCTGCGCCTTCAATCAACAGCTTGCCGTCGCTGATCTCCTCCAGCCCGGCAATCATGCGCAGCAAGGTCGATTTACCGCAGCCGGAAGGGCCGACAAACACCACGAACTCGCCGCTGTTAATGGTGAGATCGATACCGTGAATCACATTCACATGGTCGTAGGACTTTTTAACGCTTTGCAGATGCAGGCTGGTCATGGTGATGCCTCAATCAGAGTAGTTGGCCCATGTAGATGGCGTTGCTGCGCATAATGGGCGTGAAACCGAGACGTTGATAAAAGCCGCACACCTTCTCGTTTTGCAGGCTTACGCCCAGATAAACACCCGGTACGCCAGCGGCGCGTAGGTCCTGCAGCAGTTGCTCAATCAGTTTTCGTCCCCAGCCGCCTTGCTGGGCTGGCGGCAGCAGATTGATGTGCAGATGTGCAGGCCATTGCGCTACCAGTTGTTCCGCAGCGGCATCTGGCTGGAGGATGGCGTCGAGCACTTTGCTGTCGAGGGGGGCTCGCGGCGTGTAGTCGCGATATTGCTGTTGCAGTGGCGGCCACCAATGCGCATCCAGTTCTGCTTCGAAGGCGCGTGTATCCGGTGCTGCCACCGCATAACCCATCACTTTGCTTTCTATTTCAAGGGCATAAGCGAAGTCAGGCGCAAAGCGCGCGTAGGGAATGACAAAGCGCAGGCCGGGCAGTGCCGGGTCGGAATAGAGCGCGGTGGCATCAGTGCCCGCATTGGCCGTTTCTAAGCAGATGCGCGACAGGGCCGGAAAATCGCTCTCGCTGGCGCGGCGAATAACACCTTTAGCCGTCATGGTGATGCCTCTGTGGTCATGAGATAAACAGATTTTACGGTAAATAAAGCTGACTTAGTTTTCAAGGTGTAATAATTGCGCTACCGCACAACATCGAGGTAAATCCTGAGGGGGGACGGTGGCGTGAACGGCCACGTGAAGCGGCGCAGAGCCTGTGGTGCCTGTGTTCTGGGATGATTTTGCCGCAGAAGCCTCTCACCTCTCTCAATAAGTATAGAATTTTCATATGGTCTGTCAGTGGGTTAATGCGGCTGAATGGCGTGAGTGATTTGTGCTGTCGGCAGGGCTATGTCTTCTTATGGTGTGCGCTTCAGCGGCTGTCATGCAGAATTCTCTACTGCATAGCCCGCTTTTCTTCTCACAGTTTGCACTGTATCACAGAGCAAAAATTCCGCAGTGAGGGTGTTTGACTTTCTTTTGTGCATAAAGTAAGTATGAATTAACGTCGTTATTACTGCTGCTGAATCAACCTGCCAGGACATGCAGGTGTCGCGATGAAGGGATGCCAGTCATCTGTTGGAGAAACCGAGCATGATGTGTGATTCAACCAAACGTCCGTCCCGTATGAAAAGCTCACTGCGCAGTGTGTCGCGTCTGGTTTCAGCCGGGATTTTGCTCGGTGCGACCCTGGCGACGGCACAAGCGGTCACGCTGAACGAATGGGATATTTATAACTATCCGCAGCAAACCGAAGCCGTGGATGAAGCGGTGAAAGCGTTCCAGCAGAAGAATCCGGGCATTACCATCCAGCGCTCGGTTCACTCTTTTGAAGACACACGCATTCCACTGAAGCTGGCGCTGACCGCCGGTGATGGCCCGCAAATCGCGCAGGTCAATCAGGGCGGTGGCGATATGGGTTCGCTGGTGAAAGACAAACTGCTGTGGCCGCTGGACGATTATGCCAAAACTTACGGCTGGAGCACGCGCTTCCCGGATTCGATCCTCAAGCGTAACCGCTGGTCTGATAAACAAGACTTTGGTAGCGGCAAACTGTATGGCGTGGCGAGTCTCGGTGAAATGGTGGGGCTGTATTACAACAAGGCGCTGCTGGACAAAGCGGGTGTTGCGGTACCGAAAACCCTGCCTGAACTCGAAGCGGCAATGGAGAAACTGAAAGCCGCGGGTACGCCGCCGATGATGCTCGGCCTGCTGGATGGCAATATGGGCCAGCAGCTGCTGAGTACGGTATGGGAAGCACAGATTGAGAGTAAAGATCGCAAAGCCCTCGACGATCTGATTTACGACGTCGGCGGCACCTTCAAAGACGACAAGCTGGTGAAAGCGGCGAGCATGATGAAAAGCTGGAAAGACAAAGGCTACTTCTTCCCCGGCTTCGAAGGCATTGGGCATGATGATGCGGCCACGCTGTTCCAGAATGGTCAGGCCGCGTTCCTGGTGAGTGGCACCTGGTATCTCGGTCAGTTCAAAGACAATAAAGATGTGCACTTCGCGGCGATGCCGATGGGTGAGGGGGTACAGCATGCGCTAATGGTGGGCGGTACCGATCTGGCGTTCTCGATCACCAACACCGCGAAAACCAAAGAGCAGCAGGATGCGGCGGCAAAATTCATCGATTACATCGTTTCCGATGAGATGGCTAACCGCTGGTTGAAAGTGGGCTTCCTGCCGGCAGGCACCAGCAAGAATGCACAAATCCCGGCGGATAACCCGTTGCTGGCAGAGACATATCAGGTTTGGGTGACCCTCAACGAGCATGATGGCCTCGGCCATTATCTGGATTGGGCCACGCCGACCATGAACGCCGAGCTGAATCAGAACGTGCAGCTGTTACTGGCCGGAAGACAGACGCCGGAGCAGATGGTCACCAATTTCGACAACAACTATCAACGTTACCTGAAAACCCTGAAGCACTGATGATGTCCGGCCCGACAGCAATGCCGGGCCGTGAATTAGCCTGCAAGCGAGTAAGGTTATGCTGAACAAATCTGCCTGGCGCAATGCGCTCTATCTTCTGCCTGCCGTACTGGTCTATGCGGTGTTTTTACTCCTGCCGCTGCTGGCCTCGCTCGGCATCAGTTTCACCGAGTGGGATGGCACCTCCTTGCCGATTTTCACCGGTATCAGCAACTACGTGCGCATGTTCCAGGACCCGGTGTTCTGGGTGGCGCTCGGCAACAACGCGCTGCTGATGTTGTTTTACACCTTGCTGCCAATTGGCGTCGGTCTGCTGTTGTGCAGCTTCCTGTATGAAACGCGCAACGGCAAAGAGCGCAGCGTATTGCGTATTCTGTTTTTCCTGCCTTACATCATGCCGATGGCGGTATTGGGCGTGGTGTGGCGCTGGCTGTATAACCCAGCGTTTGGTCCTATCGATCAGTTCCTGCGCGCGATTGGCTTGCCGCAGTTGGCTCTGTCGTGGCTGGGGGATTTCACCTGGGCGTTACCGGCAGTGGGTTTTGTCGCCACCTGGTATTTCTTTGGATTCTGTCTGGTGCTGTTTATGGCTGGATTACAGCGCATGGATCCTTCGCTGTTAGAAGCCGCCGATTTGGATGGTTCTTCTCGCCGCCAGAAGTTTATGCGTATCACGCTGCCCTCGCTGCGCCCGGAGTTGCGCATCGCGCTGCTGCTGACGGTGATTGCCAGCCTGAAGGCCTTTGATCTGGTGTATGTGATGACGCAAGGCGGGCCGGGTACGTCGACTATGGTGACCAACATCTTTATGTATAAGCAGGGCTTTGATCTGCACTACTTTGGCTACGCGTCTGCGGTTGCCGTGTTCAGTATGTTGATTGTGCTGATGATCAACGCCTGTATTCATTTTGCTATTCGGGAGCGTCACTGATGCGCGGTACGCCTGTTGTCTCACGCGCACTGATTTGGATTGTCGCGCTGATGACCATCCTGCCGTTTTTAATGGCGCTGATGACCTCGTTCAAAACCCAGATGGAGCTGTTTCAGGGCGTGTTCACGCTGCCTTCATCGCTGAACTTCAAAAACTACGTGACGGCCTGGCAGCAGGGGCACTTCAACGTCTACTTTATGAACTCGGTGCTGGTGGTGATTCCGGTGGTGATCAGCAGCATTTTGTTAGGGATTCTGGCGGGATTTGGTTTTGCCTGGCTGAAAATCCCTGGTAAGAAGGTGATAGCGGCGATGCTGGGTCTGGGCATGGTGCTACCGAGCGAGGCTTTCATTATCCCGCTCTACCACGAACTGCGCTGGATGGGGCTGACGAACACGTATCTGGCGCTGATCCTGCCACAAATTGCCTTATCACTGCCGTTTACCACGTTGATGATTGCCACTGCACTGCAACAGGTGCCACGTGAACTGGTTGAAGCGTCAGTGATGGATGGTGCATCCCGGCGCAAAATCCTGTGGGGCATTCTGGTGCCCGCCATCTGGCCGACGCTCTCGACGCTGGCGCTGCTGCTGTTTATCTGGACGTGGAATGAGTTCCTGATTCCGCTGATTCTGGTAAACAAGGATGAACTGCGCACCTTGCCAATCGGCATGATGTTCTTCCAGAACAAAAACACCATTGATATTCCGGTGCTAATGGCGGGCGCGATGATTGTGATCATGCCGCTGGTGGCGGTGTTCCTGGTGTTCCAGCGCAAGTTTATCAGCGGAGTGACGGAAGGGGCGGTGAAGTAGGGGTGCGCCAGAGCACGACTCTGTGAGCACCTGCAACTGCGAACATTACAGGCCGTGGCCATTGGGGCGCCCGAGTTGATAGCGGGCGCATCCGTTAAGCCTATTTAAAGCGCTGCTGCGATCGCCGCACCCAACTCTTCCGTTGAGGCGCTGCCGCCGAGGTCGCGCGTCAGGCTATTACCGGCGGCCAGGGTGCGCTCAATGGCATCCAGCACGGCGGCACCCGCTTCGGCGTAACCGAGGTGCTCCAGCATCATCGCACCACACCAGATCTGTCCAATCGGGTTTGCCACGCCTTTGCCCGCGATATCCGGCGCTGAACCATGCACTGGCTCAAACAGGCTCGGGAATTTCCCTTCCGGGTTGATGTTGGCGGAGGGCGCAATACCGATGGTGCCGGTACAGGCCGGGCCGAGATCCGACAGAATGTCGCCAAACAGGTTGCTGGCCACTACCACATCAAACCAGTCCGGATGCAGCACGAAGTTCGCGGTCAGAATATCGATATGATACTTATCTACTTTCACTTCCGGATAGCTCGGTGCCATGGCTTCGACGCGGCTGTCCCAATATGGCATGGTGATAGCAATGCCGTTCGATTTGGTGGCAGAGGTCAGGTGTTTTTTCGGACGCTTCTGCGCTAACTCATAGGCAAACTTCAGGATGCGATCGACGCCCGTACGCGTCATCACCGTCTCCTGAATCACCACCTCGCGGTCGGTGCCAGGGAACATGGTGCCGCCGACGGACGAGTACTCGCCCTCGGTATTTTCACGCACCACGTAGAAATCGATATCGCCGGGCTGACGATTGGCCAGCGGCGCTTTGACGCCCGGCATCAGGCGAACCGGACGCAGGTTGACGTATTGATCAAATTCGCGGCGGAACTTCAGCAGCGATCCCCACAGCGACACGTGATCCGGTACCACATCCGGCCAGCCCACCGCGCCAAAATAGATGGCATCAAACTGGCTGAGGGTGGCGAACCAGTCATCCGGCAACATCTTGCCGTGCTCTTGCCAGTATTCAGCGCTGGCGAAGTCAAACCATTGCCACTCCAGAGAAATATCGAATTTCTTTGCCGCTGCATCCATTACACGGATGCCTTCTGGCATCACTTCTTTGCCAATGCCATCGCCAGGGATGACGGCGATTTTGTAGGTTTTGCCGCTCATAGGGTTCTCACAGGTTGCTGTTGATGTTCTGAACGCAGTATAACCATGCATCACCGGGAAATAATTAGCCTGAGCGGCAAGCCAATGTTGAATAATAGTAGAGAATCGCGCACTTCGACTGACGATCTGGCCTTCTTTGTGCGCGTCGCCGCGCTGGAGAGTTTAACCGCTGCGGCGCGTGAACTGGGGTTGTCGCTGCCCGCCGTCAGCAAGCGTCTCAGCCACCTTGAACAGCGTCTGGGGGTGCAACTGCTGAAACGCACCACGCGACGACTGGAACTCACTGCCGAGGGGAAGCGCTATCTGGAAGGGGCTCGCCCTTTGCTCGATCAACTGGCGGAGCTGGAGGAGTCGGTGAGCAGTCAGGCGGCGGTGCTGCGTGGCAGCCTGAACATTAACGCCTCGTTTGGATTTGGTCGCCGCCATGTTGCCCCCTGCGTGTCCCGTTTTGCGGCGCTGCATCCTGAAGTCTCGTTATCACTACAGCTCAGCAGCCAGCCATTGAATTTCATCGATTCGCACATCGACATTGATATCCGTATTGGCGAACCGCCCGATGCGCGACTCATCGCGCGCAAGCTACGCACCAATCCACGCGTGCTATGCTGCGCCCCGATTTATGCGCAACGTCACGGCCTGCCTGACAGTATTGCGGCGCTGGCGCAGCACAACTGTATTTTGCTACGCCAGTACGAGAGCGATTTCGCATTGTGGCGATTGAGTGATGGCCAGCAGCAGGTGACGCAAAAAGTGCAGGGCAGCCTGATCACCAACGATGGCGAAGTGGCGATGCAGTTAGCGATGGATGGGCACGGCATTTTGCTGCGTTCCTGGTGGGATGCCCAGCACATGATTGAACGCGGCGATCTGCTGCATGTGCTGCCCGCATGGAGCAGCGCGGACGGGGATATTTTTGCCGTATGGCGGCCACAGCGTCAGTTACCCGCCCGCATTAGCGCCTTTGTGGATTTTTTGCAGTCCGCCTTGTAACTATTAAATAATATTTGATTATTTATAATCATCATTGACTGTTTGTGAGCATGATCAAACAAATCATTGGCTATTTAGCCTATAAATTGCCCTGCTTGTGCGTGAATTCATTCTCATGTGAGTGAAATAAATCAATGAGCATAAACAGGGTTGCCTTTGTGCACAGACACTAAAATAACAAAACAGGCAACCTCATTAACGGCAAGCGTGAAGCCCAGCGCAGGCCACGACCCTACGTTATCAATGAGGCTAAAATGAAACAGTTTTCTGCAGAAGGGATGATGATTATTGTCGGGATCGTCATCGCGTATATTCTGTTTACCACCTGGCTGACCTGGCATCTGCGCAGTAAAAACAGCGGCGACTTTATGGCGGGATCCAACGTGATGCCGGCTTTTGTTGTGGGTGTGATGTTAATGTCTGAGTACATTGGCGCAAAATCGACCATTGGTACCGCCCAGGCGGCGTTTGAAGGTGGGTTTGCCGCATCCTGGTCGGTGATTGGTGCCGCGATTGGCTTCCCGCTGTTTGGATTCCTGCTGGTTAAGCG
>Ga0157363_1007844_pt1 | contig 10124 bp, 5 predicted proteins | sample AttsexASBM1_FD_111477 | JGI IMG/M metagenome (GOLD analysis project Ga0157363, IMG submission 111477) | Fungus gardens microbial communities from leaf cutter ant in Ribeirão Preto, State of São Paulo, Brazil - Atta sexdens ASBM1 | ecosystem: Host-associated > Fungi > Mycelium > Unclassified ...
CACATTACACGTTTCAATAATAATTATTTGCTAAATAGGATAAGTGGAATTCTATCATCACTTGCGTGTACTCGTTATAAAAATTAAAGTTTTGCGAATTTCAATCTATAAGATTTCATGGTAGCATAATAATCTCTATTATTAATGAATTTTAATTATTACAACATATGTAATAAGATATATATATATATATATATATATATATATATATATATGTGTATATATATATATATATATATATATATATATACATATAGCAAAAGATTCTAAGAATAAATCAAAACTAAATAGAAAAGAACCCATAGAGATATGTAATTAATATCTATTTGTTCTTTCCTTCATCTGATATAATTTATCTGATATAAATAAAGAGCAAAGAGCACAGATATGTCATTGATTTTATTCATGAATCATTTTATTTAATCAACAAACAGATTTTCTTATCTAATTCTTCTATCTTCTTAAATATGTGAACAAACGTAACTATTGTTCGCGTATCCGTAACTGCAAACACGGGCAGATCGCAGCGATCTTTGTTGAAGATTCTCCCAGGACAAGCATGCCCGCGCGCGAGCATCTGCAGTGAATGCATCTTTGCACTTGACGTACATGACACGCGATTCCGCGGTGGCACAGAGACGCCGAGAGTTCACGGCGGTACATTGTTCCACTGGCAGAAGATTCTCTTCACCCTTCACCGCGGTTCCACGATCAAATGCACGACGATTGTCTCCGCAAGGCAGGGCGATTCTTTTTATTAAATACGGATGCGTACATGCAACAAGGATTGTAATTAGGCGAATAATTTTTCGAAATCGAAATTCTTTGCATGAATATTGAATGAAATTTTCAATGATTTAAGTTCTCAGATTTCTGAGATCTGTTTGCTCTTTCAAATACCTCAAAGTTTCTTTTAGTAAATTATAGAATTCAGAGCTTCTTAGATTTTTTTAGGATTACCTACTAAAATTATCTTATATATTTAGAAAAATTTCAAATTCAAGGGTATATAACTACCTTTAACAAGAAAAAACAAAACGAACATTTTTAAATCTCTTTGTGGTCAAGATAGTCACTTCTCAGAGTACCTGGATGACCTAGAGTATATTATACATTAGATGATATATCGGATTTCCGAGGCTGCACTCGGCGGCCTCCCACGTTCTGGAGACGTAACCCAAGCTAGCCTAGAAACGGCTAGACGAAAAGCGTACTCGGCGCGGAGAGACCGAGGGTACGACCTCGGCGGGCCATCGGCCTGCACACGGTGACCTCCCTCGATCTAGGGCGCTGCAACCGTGCTCTGACGTCATCTTCGCTCACTCACTCAACCAGCCGAATCAACCTGTGCATTCAGTTGCATGCTTTCTCGAGTATCATGTAGCTGTACAGTAAATCGACTGATTAGAGATGAGGAAAAGAACAATGAGAAGAATGACGTCGCCTAGCAATTATCTTCTAACTTGAGTCATCTACTTTTCATATTAAATACCCGTTGAATACTCAGAAACAAACAAGTGCTTTTATATGTCTATAGATAAGACGTATTTAATATTTTAATAGAAAAGTGATAAGAAAGAATTTACTGAAACTCATTTAATAAATGATGCAAAGTAATTGTAGTCGTTAATTAGAGAAAATATCTAAATTACAATTCTTTGATAGGTAAAAGGTAAATAAGAACTATAATTAACTATAAATTAATTAAGTTATATTATACATATATATAATTACAAAAATAAAGACAATTACGAATTTAGATAAATATGAGAATGGCAAAAAGAAGAAAGTGATTTGGTATGAGAGGGCCTTAAAAACGACGGTTAGAACAGATCATTCCGTTGACCGACACTCAGTGCATTGCCCGATCGGCCTTCGAAATCGGGGGCGCATATTCCATTTGCGATTAAGGGGTTTGAAAGGACATCGGACACAGACGCACATGAACGGACGTCATCGACAATGATAACGCAGAGGCGAAAGACAACTTTCGCGTCGTGGTGACTTGTATTGCCGCAATCGTGACTCGCGGAAAAAAATGCAAACTTCTTTCTTTCCGCAGCTTTTCAGCCCTACTTTTCAATCCTGGCCTCGGTGTCGCCATTGATTTATTCGGACACCCATGTCCCTGTCGAGTCGTTACTCTGTCACGGCATATTTGTCGCGTAAATATATTTACACCATTCAGCCACGTTATGTATTCATGAGAAACTATTCGTAGCGCCAAGTTATCATGGAAGAAAAGAGGAGTGAAGCAAAGAAGGGAGTAGGGAAGGAAGAGAGGAGGGCAAACAGCATAGACTTGCATGCTTATCGCGCAATTAATGCTCAACATCCATATCTAATTTTAGATGACTTAATTGTTGGTTTCAGAATCCGTTCAACATGGCTTTGCGGATCGTATTTCGCTCTTCGGATTGTATAAAATGACAAAGTTAGATTGCATGCGATGCATAATCGCATAATGTCGCCGACACTCTGCTTCAGAACAACGTAATCCGTTGAAAGCCACTGGCCAGGACAAGGTCTTACCGAGAGTGCATTGCGCCCCGATGGCAAGGCGGGCAGAGCTCTGCTCCATAGAAGGAAAAACGGATATGTGTATATATATATATATATATATATATACATGTATTAAGTTAATTCCATCCTGTCTTCTCTACCTTCTTTCTTTCTTTCTTTTAGATGGTTATTCGCAATGACCGAACGAACCGTCGAGTGAAAATTGTCCCGTTGTGCGAAGATATTCTCTCCCATCGAAATCTTCCGTTTTTTTTCTTGTCTTTTCTACATTTCCCTGTCTATCTTTCTTTTTCACTCTTATTATCTCTTACTCATTTTGTCTAACTCTCAGTGTCGCTGTCGCCGTTCCTCTTTCGGATCCATGAGACTGCTAGCGAACGTCCCCATTTCCGAAGGCCGTGTGCGGACGACGAACCACCGTCGTCGAGGACGGGGTGAGCGGCTTGGCCGCGCAGTTCGCTTTTGCGCCTTAGGGTGCTTTCACAGTCTCACTGCATCAATAGACGGTGAACGTGTTTTTTCTCTTAAAACTTGCGCTATTCAAAACAATTTCTTTATTATTCTGCAAAAGTGTGAAAAATCCTTGAATTCTCAAATTTTCAAAACTTAAAACAAAGTTCCTCGAATATTTAGAATTTCAAATTTTAATTTATTTTATTCTTAAATTCGTAATGCTTTACTGCTAAAAGTATAATAAGCTTAAACTTTGAAAGAGAGCAATTTTTTGTAATATATGTTTATCCAGAAAATGGAATAAAAGTTTACTTTATAAAAAAGATTAATTTCCTTCATAAAGAAAATCAACAATATCTGTAATATATGTATATGAGTGTGTTATTGAAAAGTCAGATATAAAGAATTATATGTTAGCGAATGATTTATTGATACTTTCTTATCCGATTCGAATTTGTTCAATTAAAGTGATGAAAATATTGAAATCAATAAAATATAAGTACTTGTGCTATTCTAGTACTTAAATAACTCCAGAACATTCAGTTTAATGGTCGGTTATTATAAGATATTTGCGTTATGTCGTAAAATGGAAGCAAAGACCGATAACGAGAACAATAAACGATATCTGTAACTCAAGAAAACAGCATTTAAGACTCAGAGTGAAATTTAATTGTAAAATTTCTCAATTCTTGATTCTTCCAGCGAGAATATTATATATGGCGTTTCTTTCAATAGAGAAGGTAGTTCAACTACCTCAAATTATACCTATTTAGACATCTTGTTTGTTTTCCGTAAAATGAATGTGATTTTCATACCGACTCAATATTACATAAATTCCCGCTTCTGTATCACTGGATTTATACATGAATTGATGAATGCATAAGGCGGCCAGCATTTAATGAGTTGTTATATGATATTCATTTCTTCATACACTATCTAAGTAGTAGTTTTAGCAATAAGATTAGACTCTTGCGATCAGGTTTGCGTGCCTGCATTCAGCTGCTAATGAATTTCACAACATTACCGTTTCGCGACTACGAACCGCTTCGCTTGTCCGTGGGCGGATTTATCCTTGGTGCTTTCTAGCGCAGATGGAGCTCAAACGATTGAACAGAATCCGTTCACATAGAACGCTTTAAAAGCGATAAATGTTTATAGTATTCATTTTCTCATTTGTGTTTAAGAAATCGGATATTTAAGGATGGAAAATCAAGAGAAACTAAATATCTTAAATGATCTCGAAATCTAATAAAAGATCGAGATAGTATATTATGATGATGGTGATGATTGACTGCGCTGCAAAATTAATAATTTTATCGTCGCTTTAAGATTACGTTCTTAGAAATTGTGTGGTGTAACAAACGCACACGCGGACTCGAAAGTTCCTGATTTCGTAACGCCGTGAACGGACCAGAGTTCGACGTCCGCGCTACGCTCCGACATAAATTCGCCGTTTCATAACAGTTGATCGGACACCATGAATCTATCTTCCACCAACCGAGAAAGTTGAAATAAGCGTTTCTAAGTTGAATCGCGGCCTACAATCGCGACGACAATCAAACTTTTTTCATGAAACGACTTCCGTTTACCTTGAGGGATAGTGACTCGTTCAATAAATGCTTTAGTAAAGGAAATTGGAGCTCTCAAAGCTTTTTCAGCTCTTAAGATTAATCTGAAAAGCAAGTAGTGCTAATCAAATACAAGCGAACTATTATATATCTCAATTTTATTATACTAGGTTTTTAATTAAATAGAAGAATCATTAAAATTTTTTGTTTTCGGATTCTTAAATAGATTCTTAGAACTAATATCTTTTTGTTTTTCAATGATTATACTTGCTCTTCATGTATTAGCATAGAAATTTTAGCAAGTGTATTTGTATGATGCTACTCTTGCAATGAAAGTGTTCGCAAAACCGAGCGCGGAACGAAATTCTCTGCTAATTCTCGCGAGCGAAACGGGTTGAGCTTGTATCGAGCCGAATGACAACGACAGTGCGTTATTAGAAGCGTTTGATGACGCAAAATGCGGAGGACGGAGAGGATGGATAGGATATGAAGAGAGAAGAGCAGGGACAAAGAGAGAGAGACTTGCCAGGTCGTTGTTCTCTCGCGTTAGTGGGACACTTTCGGCGTTACTGGCACGCATCGCGCATACGTACGTTGTTCTCGTACTTTCCTTCAGCCTATACCGAGCTGACTAACTCACGATGCAACTGACGACTAATTCAATCAATCTCAATTATCGAGCCATAATTAATTAAACAATTTAGTCTTAAGATTTAGGGTCGCAAGTGACGGAACATCCGGGAGCTTTTCATCCGAATATTTGAGAGGAAATGTAGCGATAGATTTAAACGGTAGCAGAGGTATCCATCTAAAATTTTTGCAACCAAATCGAACTTCATCCATTTGAAAATCTCTGACGATTCTCAATACATCCATTCGTACGTACACTTGCATGCACTTATATACACATGGATATCGGACCGATACATACGGACCGATCGACTCGCATGTGTTAATACGCTCGCCTTTCGTATACGCGGTGTGTCAGTGCGCCGGCCTAGATTCTCGCGGGTTCAACAATCGCTATCGAGGTGACTGCTGCTCGCTCTCGGCTTGCTCAACGCAACCCAACGACCGAATAAGCTCCCACCGAGCGCGGTTACTGTTCGTGAAACGGTGTGTCCAACAGGACCTTCTCCACTGTGATCACTCATGGTATCGTCAGAAAGTAAATGTTCCAAGGTCTGGAAGATCCTCTCCCCCCTTTCTCTCTCTCTCTCTCTCTCTGTCTGTGTGTGTGAGAGAGAGAGAGAGAGAGAGAGAGAGAGAGAATAATTCAAGAAATTAAATTTAAATAAAATTTTAGAAATACATAATTCAATTGTTACAACTCATATCCGATTATAATGTAAACTAATACAATTTTTTAGTAAATAACTAATTTTTTTGTCATCTAATTAAAATCTAAGCTATTAAAAGCGTTTCAATGAATAGTTAGAAAGAATTAAAATTTCGGAAGACTACACCTGCATCTGTGTGCATCAACATAGATATATAAGATGTAACTATATAAATATCGTTATGGAAAGAAACTTTTTGGGATGTATCTGGAAGGAACATTCGAGAAATTTCTGAGAGCCGAAGCGAAACTGAACTACAGTTACCGAACTGATTGCTCAACACGGAGGCCGGGGTAACTCCTCGTGGTGCAGCGACCGTTCGAGGACGCGTTTCAAGCAGTTCAACGCGTGCTGCCCGCCTACTTTTACTTTCGCGCGCCGCGTTCCGACGGCGTAACGGGGCTGTAGGGAGCTATCGATTCTTGATCAGATCATAAAAGGTGGGGAAACATGATGAATTTTAAGTTCTTCCGATAATGGGCGCGAGGAGACGTGGTTTTACTAGATCGTGATGGCGATGAAGGCAACATTAAACGTCACAGAACCTGAACTCTGAAAAAAATACTTAGGCGGCTCCTGCATACAAAGTTTCTCTCGTATGTATAATGTAATTTTAGAAGAATGAACGTCATATCCTTGCTGTTTTACTGAGATATAAATTATATATGAAGATATCTATACTTGTCACCGTTTTTTAGAAATGCAAAGAAATATACATTAATGAAACTTGATGTTTTCTTCAATTTTCTTAATGTCTATATCAATAATCTTATTAACTATAAATATAAAAAAAAACCTAAATCAATGCCGATCAACTTGCTAATTATGTCACTTTACATATCGTTCCTTATGCAATTGGAAATGACGAAATTGGGAAGTAAAGTTTTATTATCTAACAAGACAACGATCAACGAGAGAGAGTAGCGGACTGTGATTGCAGTAATTGCACAATTTCCGGGATAGAATCCTGTGAGATTAGACCACGTTATAGATTTACGTAGAGCACAATTTGAATACACTATTACTAGTATCTCATAATAGTTCGCCATACATTTCGTCAGCCGTAGTGGCTCGTGTTTATTTTTCAAGTTTCTGTGCTTATTTCTTCACATTCTTAACATGTTGTATATGCGATTAAGTTTATGTCCGACAGTAATTTGTATCCTAATAATCAAACCATTAAAATCATTTCGATTTACATAACGAGATTAACAAGAATGTCAACGTGATGAAACTTTTACAATCGAATCTATAGTTAGATTGTCTGATCCTCGGATGTTCGATTATGCAGATCCATCAGACACTAATGATCATTAGCGTATCTTAAACCTGCTCAGGATGTTGCATGTAATTGTTCCGCTACGTGATATACGTATAAACGTCTTCTACAACATACACTCATCTGTTATGTCTTGCGACTTAAATCGGGCCGCACGGTCGCTTACGTTCTACTGTTTTCACCGCGAAAGCGAAAGAGAGTGAAAGCGTTTCATGAGGTACATTAACCTAATGAGGGAGTGGCATCTTCGAGAAATTGACGCAATTCAGATACAAATCGGCGTAAAATTTGGTCGTTCAATGACATAATGAATCCACAATTAGAAAAAATAACGGTACTTATACGCGACACTTTGTTAACTTTGTATATTATTTTAATCATCAAGATATAAAAAGATATAAGAATGCGATAAAAATCTTTTGTACATACATGAGAACACGTATGTATAAAAAAAATATTTCAAGAATATACGTCTCATTTAAATCACGTCAGGTTAATAAACTGTTGTAATGATAAAGGCGTTTAATAATCGCTGATACGATATTGCGAAGCTTTAACGAGAATGAAAGTAAAAAAATCTGGCTGGTTGAGAGTCGCTGGCTAGTGTGTAATAGTTTCGATCGAAAGGAGGTTACGGAGTGACTGAACTTTGACTTCGTTCGTGTGCGAGAATCGGTTACGTGCACGCATACGTACGCAAGCACGTTTAGCAAATACCATCGTAAGCCTGAACAAACCAGCCAGCGCATTCACATCGTATGCACCAGTGCATTGGAATCCATATAGTTGACCAACGAACCACTCGAGTCGCCACGTGTCGTGAGTAATTGCACGCATTGCATTTTGCATTACACGTGAGATTCGTAGATGCATCTTGCAATCGAGTCTGCCAGATTTAGCTTGATGAAATTTATTAGGTCGAATAAAATGTCAGTTTTCTGTTACTATTAAAATTACTATTAAAAGCAACTGTAATTTCATTAAAAAATGAATAAAATTTAAATTTAAAAAAGATTTCAAGGCTTTATTTGCAAAAACTTATTACATTTTTTGACTTTATGTGAATTTGACCTTATGTCAATTTTACATATAGAAAACTGTCAGCTAAAAAAAATGAAAAATTTTTTTCTCACTACTTGATAGATCTATCACGTGTCCAAAAAAAATTGAGAAAATTTTTGACTATTTAACATGAAAACTTGAAATTTTTAATAATGTTGAAATGAATCGTAAAAGTGATCGAAAAGTGATTTTTAATAATCATTTGGAATTATTTTGGCGCTATTTTGATATCATAAATTTTATGTTCTACTTGAGGTATTAACGATATGATAAAGTGATAATAATGTAATATGTATAGTCAAATGTTTATTTAAATATTACAAAAGTAATTGCTCTCTAGTAATAATAAACATCAGAATAGTTTATTTAATGAGAATTATTTTTTTATAATATTTTTATGAATTAAAATGCTTTTCTAACATTTGAAAAAATAATATTTATAACAACTAATTTAACATTTTTTGAAATTTAATAATGCATTTTATTATTACTTAACAAAATCTTTTAGCCTTTTCTAAAAGATTTAAAATGGAAAACAGGAAGGATTCAAAAATAGATTCAATAAACTTAATACAGTCAATATATAAAAATTAAAAAGAGAAAAGGAGAGAAGACGGAGAAAAAAAACATTCTTGTGCAAAGTGAAAATTCTATCGCGTTTTGCATCAAAACTTTCACATTATTAACTGAGTAGAAGAGTAGACATTACTAACTGAGTCGTTTGAAGAAGTTGTATTAATAGTGCCAATAAGTATGTTACTAGTGATTGAAAGAAAGGGAAAACAGCATTAGACATGTCATTCATTTTATCTAATTGAGATTACGAATTTTAAATATAAACTAGTTCTATAATCGTAAAATAAAAAAATTAATACGAATTAGATAAGTAAAATAATTATTTTACATTTACAATTAATTTACAATTAATTTACATGTAAGTGCTCATAATTCAGATAATTACTGTTTTATGAATATTTAAATATTCTTTTAAGACTATGTAGACTGGAAATGGAAATTTATATTTTCCGTATAAAATTGAATGTTATACATATATGAAACAATTTAATAAAGTCAACATTTATATTCAACACTACAATCTTATGTAGATTTAAATCAAAATTTTCTAGTTTTATTTTAATTATTTTACAAAATATTTCTCTTATTGATAATATATAAATAATTTTTGATCCAGGTCCTACGTTGTCGCCAAATTTTTTACATTACTTTCAAATACAATATAAAAAAATTTGTAATTTATACATAAATTTTTCATTTCGTTATAAAATACGTGTAATACATCTTTAAAAATCCATTTCTATATGTATATGTGTATATACCATATATATATTTGATATGTGAGTATATATATATATATATAGTATATATGTGCGCACGCGCGCATCATACAAGCAAAATTTTAATAAGAACATTTTAATATATCTCTATTTTGCAAATGATAAAGTCATGACTCAAAATCTTACTCTTTGATTATCGAAAGATAATCAACGCTACATTATTATCAAAGTTGTGATTTGAATAATCAGCTGCGCATTTTACAATTTGTCTTGTGATTGTGGATAGCAAGGTTTAAAGGGCTATATATGCTAAGTAAAATGAGACTTGTATACGCGCGGAACATAGTATGTCGTTACCACGCAATTCACAGCAATGTAATTGTGCAACATACTTTTGCGGTAAGGATACTTAATCCGACTGTTCTATCCTCTCACTTCGTCAATAATACAGAAAGAGTGCGGCGCGAGGTGCGTTGACCTGATGCAAAAGAAATTATCATGGTTTACTTGTAAAGCTCCTCGAGAAAATTGTATAAAATGTAAAAATATATGTGTGTGTGTGTGTGTGTGTGTGTGTGTGTGTGTGTGTGTTATATAAAATATA
>Ga0157363_1007845_pt1 | contig 10123 bp, 16 predicted proteins | sample AttsexASBM1_FD_111477 | JGI IMG/M metagenome (GOLD analysis project Ga0157363, IMG submission 111477) | Fungus gardens microbial communities from leaf cutter ant in Ribeirão Preto, State of São Paulo, Brazil - Atta sexdens ASBM1 | ecosystem: Host-associated > Fungi > Mycelium > Unclassified ...
ATTCCCACTTCTGATCCTTCCTCATCAGCTCATGTAATAGTCTTGCTATCTTGGCAAAGTTCTTTATGAATTACTTGTAATAGTTGGCTAACCCTAAAACTTCTGTACATCTTTCACCAATTTAGGGGTTGGCCAATCCAACACTGCCTTCATCTTCTCCTCTTCCATCTTTATCCCATCCTTTCCTATTACCACTCCTAAAAATCCTACCTCTCTGACTTTCCACTTGCACTTCTCTAGTTTCACATATAAATTGTTTTCTTCCATTCTCTTAATAACTTCTTCCACTATCTCATCACGCCCTTCTTCTTCTTCTGTACCAACTATTACATCATCAATGAAACTAGCCACCTTTCCCATGTTGATTAGATCTCTTAAGATTTCATTCATTATTGCTTGAAATGTTGCTGGTGAGTTTGTCAAATTAAAGAACATAACTGTTGGTTCAAATGACTCTTCTAGTGTTATAAAGGCTGCTTTCCACTCATCTCCTTCCTTAATCCTCACATTATTATATCCCCACCTCAAATCCAGCTTTGTAAACACCTTCTTTGTTCCTATGTTCTCCACTATATCTGAAATTAATGGTAATGGATAATTATTTTTCACTGTCCACTTATTTAAATACTGATAATCCTGTACTATCCTCTTCTTCCCATCTTCCTTCTCCACAAAGAATACTGGTGCCATCTGTGGTGATTTTAATGGTCTTATATATCCCTTCCTTATCTGCTTCTGGATAAACTCTCTCACTTCTTCCTTTTCTTCTCTAGACAAGGGATATACTTTTTTTTTCTTTGGTACAAATCCTTCTCTGAGATCTATTGTATGATCCCATGTCTTTTTCATTGGCATTCTCTCACTTGCTTTCTTCCCAAAGACCTTGATCCATCTATAGAATTGCTTCAGTACCAACTTCTTTGCTTCATCCTCTGATTTTACTACTTCTTCTTTATTCTAAATTTCCTATTCTTCTGCCACTTTATTTATTTGCATTGTCTTCTCCTTTTTCTGTTTCTTCCTCTGCTCTTACTCCTTTTCTTCCTTCTTTTTCTTCTCTTGCTTTCTCTTCTTTCTATTTTTGCTATTCTGCTTTTCCCTATACTGGCCTCTACTGTTTCCCATATTCTTCTGGACATCTCATCATCTTTACTTCTCCTGTTCTCCAATCAATTTCAGGGTTATACCAAGCTAACCATAGCATACCCAAAATGACACTCCACTTTTGTCCCCCTATCACATCTATCTCTATGTCCTTGATAATAGATGTTAACCTCCACTGTATTTTCTATTGGTCCTTCTTTATTAAATGTTCCATCTACATTTCTCACATATATAGGGTTTTCTATCTTTTTCAATTTAAATCTCTTCTTCCTCGCAAACTCTGAACTTATCACCAGCCCTGTCACTCTACTATCCAGCAATGCTTCCACAGTAATCTCTTTCTGTGTGTCGATCCCTTCTAAACCAATTTTTACTATTACTTCCCTCAATGATTCTTCTTCCCCTGCTTTTCTCATTTTAACTATTTTCTTCTTTCTCTCCTGCTCCTTTCCTAACCTTTCCTTCTTTTCTTCTCTTAAGGTTGTCATTTTATCTTTCTCCTTAGTTCCCTCTAAGTTTGGCATACCAACTTGCATTAGTTGGCTAGCTAGTACATTAAACTTGTTTATAGAATCTAGTCGAGGGTTTCTAGATTTTTCTCCTTTTTTAAATTACTTATTTGTCCATAACTGATTCTCCTACCCTCCCCAATGATTCTTCAATTCCTAAAATGCTGGACTATGTGCCCAAATCCCCCACATGCATAATAGTTTCTTCCTCTATCCACCTCTATGGCATATAGGTTGCATTGTGCCAACCCTTTCCTCTGTTAAGAGCATACCATCACTGCATTTGTCCTCTTCACTCCTTCCATAGGTGTAGGCCCAACTTGAGCCCATTGTTGAGGCACCTCTTGCCTCCTTGCCCAAACTTGAGGCTGTGGCAGTATTTGCCATTGTATCTCCTGGTTCTGCCTTGATGTTTGAGGCCCTATATCCCTTCTTCCTCTCAACCTCTCCTCTTCCCTTCTGCTTTCCCTCCAGTTCCTATCCGAATTTATTGCTCTCTCATACCATTGATTGATTGACCTCAGTTGGCGTTCTGCTTCTATCAATCTCCTTCTAACTATTTCATTCATGTCTCATTTTAATTCTTCAATTAGTGGACGTTCCTCATATCCACTTACTCTTGCTGCTCTCCTAAACTTTTGTATAAATTCCTCCATCATTTTTCCTCCCTGCTCTATCTTCTTCAATTCTGCCATCTTCTGTGTTTCATCATCTCCTTCTCCAAACTCTTCTTTTAAATCTCCCAAAAACTTTTCTACTATTGTATAACTCAAACTTCCACTTTCTAACTCCTCCATGATGTTCTCCTTCCAAACATCTGCTGACCCTCCTTACACATATGAAAGTACCCACTATACCTATTCTTCTACCACTGTATTCCTTATCCTCATTCTGATATATAATCTGCATGCTGTTAAGAATCCTGAAACCTGCCTAGCTTCTCCATTGAATGTGGGAGGTTTTGCTACCTCTACTGTGCCCATGTTGGGCTGGGGCACTGCTTCTGCTCTCTCCTAGATTACTTGGAGTTGAGCCTGTATTGCTATAAGCTACTCCTGCTGCTGTCAAATAATTACATGTAAATTGTGTTGAATCATGTTGTAAGATGGGGATGAGTCAGTGGGAGTTGGTGAGGATGAAAAAGGTAGTGATGTTAGTGGTAGTAATGGATTGTATAGGGGAAGGGCAGAACCTGTACTAGATTCTCCCTCTGATTTGTATTCTGATCCTGACTCAATCTCAGTAGGTGTTAGTGGGCCCTCTTCAAGTCCCACCTGACACTGTTTACTAACTACTTCTACTGACTACTAAAGCTAAACGATTTTGGTTTAAGAAAACTGTTCTACTCTAAACAGTACCTTAAGAATGACTATTATTCCTCTGTATAAACAAATTACAAGTGGATTTGTAGCACAAGATTAATACAAGAAAGAAGTATATAACATGTCCACACAGAGTGATACGTCTGAAGCACACTAGTGGGCTTTGATACAGACAGATGGCTAAGCTTCGCCTACTTAGCTAGTATATCCCTTTTAAGCCTAGGGTCTGGCTATGTGTTTCTTTTTGACTAAAGAGCAATGTTGCCCTTTAGTCAAGGATAAATAAAGAATAGAGATAAGAAGGCTCAGTGTTGAGCAGTTTTTGGAATAAGAATTGAGTTCCAATATTATGACTTTAGATTTTTGTGTTTAAGCAAAAAGCATGCTCTTGTACTAAGTAACACAAGAGAACTCAATAGAGTTCTTAAGTACAAATTGTCTACCTTATATATGAACTACTGTTGGTCCATGCTATACTACCTTAGCCCTACCCTAATAACCATGTGTTATCTATACTATGTGACATCATCATCTCTAGAACCTTCTACATCATTTCATCGCATCACATGAGTATGTAGCCTATGTGACATGTGATGTCACATTTTATCTTCTTCACCTATGTCCAAATAAAGAAAAAGAAAAAGACCTCAAACTAAAATAAAGAAAAAAGAAAAAGAAAAATAGAATAAAACCAAGTCCATCATTCACAACTCTAACAACCAGAGATCAAGTTCAATAAGAATTATCTTCATTGATTATCAGACCAGTGAATTACAGTGTAACTACTAGTCTTATATACAAGTAGGAGATATAGGAGATTCTTGAGGTTTTAGTATATTGCTCCAAGCAGAAGTTTCAGTGGTAAGACACTGACAGGAGTAAGGTAGGAGAATTCTGCCATAGAAGACCAAGTTGGATAGGAGTATCTCTGTTATGGAAGATAGAATATTTGGATTGTTGCATCACTGTTGCAAGAATATGTTGCAAGAAGAGTGGCTATCACAGAAGATAGGCTTGTTTTATAGAGGTGAAGGAAGTAGTATTACTATGAAGATATGTCTTCAGAATGGGTAAACTTGACATATGACAAGGAACTTCTGCATATCTTTCACATTTCTTAGCACTGGCCAATCTACTACTCCTCAACCTTTCCCTTTTCTATCTTTACTTTGTCTGGTTCTATCACAACCCTTAAAAATCCAACTTTTCTGACCTTCTACACACATTTTTCTGGTTTTACAAATAAGTCATTTTCCTCTATTCTTCTTAATACTTCTTCTACAATTTCATTATGTCCTTCTTCTGTCTTTGTTTCTACCATTATATCATCAATAAATGCCACTATATCTCCTATCTCTATTATATCTCTAAGCAAGTTATTCATCATTGCCTGGAAAGTTTCTAGTGAGTTTGTTAACCCAAAGAACATTACTGTTGGCTCAAAAGCCTCTTCTGGCATTGAGAATGCTGCTTTTCACTTATCTCCTTCCTTTATTCTCATATTGTTATACTCCTACCTTAAATCCATCTTTGTAAACACCTTCTTCTTCCCTATGCTATCTATCAAATCTGATATCAGTGGCAATGGATAATTATTCTTGATTGTCCAACTATTCCAAATATTGATAATTCTATATCTTCTTCTTCTTCCCATCTTTCTTTGGTACAAAGAATACTGGTGATGTCTATAGTGATTTTGATAGCCTAATATATCCCTTTCTCAACTGATCCTTCACAAATTCCTGAACTTCCTCTCTCTCTATTTTTGATAATGGATATATCTTCTCCTTTTTTAGAACAAAACCTTCTCTGAGATCTATGGCATAATCTCATATCTTCTTTGTTAGCATCCTCTCTAATTCTTTCTTCTCAAACACCTTCAAATATTTATGGAACCTCCTAGGAACTATTTCTTTTACTGTTCTAATCTTTATTGAAGTTTTCTCTTCTTTCTCTTTCTCTTCAATCATCCTTGCTATTTCCATTTCTTTTTCAACCTAAATTCTTCCTTTCTTCTCTCTCTGCTTCTTTTTCTTCTTTTCCTCTTTCTCTCTGTTTTTGCTATTCTTGCTTCAACTGTCTTGTCTTTTATTTCTTTCCACACTCATCTGGATATCTTGTCATTTGTACCTCCTCTGTTCTCCAATTGATTTCTGGATTGTAGCATGCCAACTATAGCATCACTAATATAACACTCCACTTTTGATCTCCTATCACATTTATCAATGTTCTCTCTTTATGCCCTTTGAAAAATAACTTTACTTCTACTATATGTCCTTCATAGTTAAAGGTTTCATCAACATTTCTCATGTAAATTGGCCTTTCTAATCTCCTCATCTCAAACTTGTTCTTTCTCACAAACTCCAAACTCATTACTAACTCTGTCACATCACTATCCAATAATGCTTCTATAATGATTTCTTTCTCCTCTTCTTTTTGCTTTAGTCTAATCTTTACTGTTACCTCTCAAAATAATCTCTTCTTTTTCTTTTTTACTTCTGTCTTTCATACTTCCACTGTTTTCTTCTTCAATTTCTCCTCTCTCAAAATTGTCTTTCTGTCTTTTTCTACTTCACTTCTACTTCCTTCTTCTCTGTTCATCACTCTGTTCTTTAACACTTCAATTCCATCTGAGAGCATTGGTATTGATACCTTCTCTTCTATATTTCTATAGTAATGGACAATATGTCCAAATCCTCCACAAATAAAACACTTCCTCTCTTCCATTGCTCTTTGCCTATTTTCTTCTCTTCTTCTTTTCCACATCTGTCATTTCCACTCTTTCTCTGCTCTTCTTTCTTCTCTTATCCTCATTTCTTCCATTCTTCTCCATTTGTTCTCTACCCTCTTTCTTTCTTCTTTTTCTTTTCTTCTTTTCTACTCTTTCTCTTTCCATCTTTCTTTGTTTTCTCTCCTTCTTTGTTTTCTTTCTTATTGTCTCCTTCTTTTCTAATATTCTGCTATCTACAACTCTAGTATCTGTCTTTGCAAATTTAACAACATTATATTGTTCTCCATTATCTGCTTTAACAATCTAGTCACTTCTTCCTCTTCTACATCTCTAATCAATTCTTCCATGTTTACTTGACTAATGTCTACAATACTACTCATTGCCATGATGTCTGACAATGGAAAACAATCTCTTTCAAAAAATGTTTTTTCAAATATTTTCTCTGTAAGTGCTAGCCAGTATTCTCCTTACCCAGCCTCATACTGTCTATTGACTACCTATTTACTGCCCTACTAACTACTGCCCTATAAAACACTGGCTAATATTCCTAAGAAGGAAATCCTCTAAACTAGGCACTCCTTAATAGATAATGCTGCTGCTCTATATGGACAGATTACAAGAAAACATACAGCATAAGCTTTCTACATAAAATATCTATCTACCATGTTCACAAAAAATATTACATCCAAAATACACTAGTAGGTTATAGTACAAATAAACAACCAAGCTTTTTCTATCTAACTAGTTTATCTTTTAAGCCTAGAGCTTAGCTATGTGTCTTTTTGACTAAGAAGCTAAGCTGCTCCTCAGTCAAGGATAAAATAGAGTAAGAGTAAAAAAATAAGAGACTACATGATGCAGTGTTCTTGAAGAGTGGCTGAGTTCTACTATTGTGGTGACTATCAGTCTAGGAATAACTAATAGACCACTAAGTAAACTTAAGAGCAAAGTATTCCATGGGAATCACAAAAGAACTCAATAAGAAGTCCCCAATGAATTACTACTCTATTTATATAATACATACATGGTCTATACTAACAATAAATAGTCTTACCTTAAAGTATACATATTGTCTATAAGTCTACAATACTATTACCACAAGACAAACATATTTCTTAATATTATTGCTCTAGTCTCTTCTACTATATTTTAGACATAAAAATAAAATCAAAAAAAGAAATATTAAATCAAGAAAAATATTAGTGTCCCAGCACACTATAACATACTAACTGATACTACATGAGAATTTAATAAGGTGTAATAGGTTGTGGTGAATATAAGTCAAAGATGAAACAAACTCTAACATGTGTTCAGAACATGTCAACTATGAGGCCAACATCTGTAAAGATTATAGCTATCATAATATGAACATTAGGATAGGTTAGTTGTAGTGTTCACACAGACCACAGTCTGTAGCATACAAGGTAGACTATCTTATACTAAGAACTTTGTTAAGTTCTCTTGTGTTACTCAATACAAGAGTATATCTTTTATCTTACTTTAAAGACTTAAGTCATAACATCAGGATAACTTAGTAGTCTCTATACTAGATAACTACCCTAGGTAAAATACTTAGTATATAAACTGGTAGTTTACACTATACTAGCCTTATTCCAAAAATTGACCAAAAATAGCACTAATTCCCAGTGTTAGTAATAGTATACTTCATTATCTTTCAGTAGTCTCAATCCTTTAAGTTTACCAAGTTCTCTTCTAAAATATGCAACTAGTATAACTTATAGAAGCATAGTACATAAGCTAAAGCCAAAGATTGTTCTGATCCCCATCTTTCATACTCTTAGATAATACATAACTAACTATTTGAACTTCTAAGAGATCTTATTGGATCTCAGATAATAAGATGTAAACTGCATTTAATCAGTCAGTATCTCATATAGTAGTAGTGGCTTCATTATATTTTCCTCATTTTCTTCTTATTGTATTACTTATGGATATTATATACTTTTCTCATAGTTGACAGATATATATATATAGTAGTAGATACAGCTCTGTATCTTTACACTTTACTAATTGATCATCTTCTTACTCATTTCTCAAATCTTTGTCTAAGTTGCAACCTAAGCCAAGCTTAGGATTATAAAATTCCTTACTTTTTGGTATATATACTTTTCCTTCTTTCAATATCAACTTTTCCTCTATCTGCTACTCATTATCTGTCAACATCTTTACCTCTACTTTCTTTATCTCTTTTACTGCTCTAACTAATTTTTCATCATTTTCTCTAGCTATTTTTGTTTTCTATTATATTTACTTCTAGTTCTTCTGCTATTAATTCTACTAGTTCTTGTTAGGAATGATTCATACTTATCAAGAATATCTGTGAATATAATATGAAAAATGGGACAAAAAGTGTGATTTGGCAAATATGGAGTGGAAATAACTTGGAAGTAGTGCTATATAGATAATGACCTTGGCTTCAACAGAAAATGTTATGCATAGCTTAAACTTGTCATATGGTTGTACTTCAGAAAAAAAGGATTCCAAAAGAACTTGGGATAAGTGTGGTACAAATCTAAGTTAGTTATTAGACTAAAGACTACACATGATAGCTATTATTCTTAAATATAAGAAACCTTTTTCTAATAATATCACTACTGTACATACTCTAGGTTGTTAGGCACTATAGAGATTGTTGTTTAGAACAGCATAAGATTAATGAGAAATGGAGAGGTTTTAGTCCTTAGGTTGATGGGTGATTGAAATGGAGTTAATTTGTACTGGAAGAAGATAAAAGGGCATGGATGTCAAATACTGTTGGATAGTTTGTGATAGTCCTGAAATTTATTCTTCTTTTATTAGTTTTTGATTTTCATTATCATTTTCTACTCCTACTTTACAGTCTGATCTCCTACTCAATCCATCTGCTTTCCCCATCTTTATTCCTAGTATATTTTTCAAAGTAAAATCAAATCTTGACAAATATAATGCCTATCTTGCTTGTCTTCTGTTTAATTTTTGTATCTTCATGAGATACTCTAAATTCTTATAGTCTGTCCAAACCTCAAACTTGAATTTAACACCTTCTAGTAGATGTCTTCAGTTTTCTAGTCCTCTAATAACTGCCAAAATTTTCTTATTATAGATTTCATAATTCTTCTCTGTTTCATTTAGAGATTTTGACAAGTATGCTACTAGCTTCCATCATCTGTCTTCACATTTCATCAACAAAACCTCTCCTGTTACATAATCCAATACATTAACTTCCATCTTCTTTTTTTTTTATCTAAGTCTAGTATTACTAATACTAGTTCTTTTGTAAACCTCTCCTTCAACTCTCTAAAAATCTTTTCTTGTCTTTCTGTCCAGTCCCATTTCTGATTCTTTTTTACTATGTCATATAATGGTCTAGCTATAGATGCAAAATTTTGAATGAACCACCTATAATACATAACAAGTCCTAAGAACTTCTGAATATCCTTGATTCTAGTAACTGTATATTGTTAAAAGTCAAACTATGAATGTTAGTAATTTTTTTGTAAGTACTTTTGAAAACATTTCTTTGATTTTCAAAATATCTGATCTGATTACCTAAGCAAAAAGACAGTGAATTTTTGAAAAATTTGTCAAAGTCTTCTAATTTCTCAATTACTAATTTGATTGACTTAGTCTTAGAAAAATAAGAAAATTTGACAACTTTGAAAAAATTTTCTCTCTTGAAATTTTCTTGGCCAATGTTTTTGGCCCTGTTCTCTTGTGTATTCTTACTAAACTGCTTAGAAATATATTGTCTAAGCATGTAATTGTAATTTTCATTAGTTGAAACATTAAGCTTATTCCAACCAACTTTATAAATAGTAGAAATAAGTTCTTAAACCACCAAACCAAATTGATTAAGTTACAGAAATTAATTGATATCTCTATTCTTTGGACTATACTGTTTGATGAAGTATCAGGAGTATAGTATGAAGTATATATATAGTACCAGCTAGATGTTAAAGCTAAGCTTAATATTATGCACTTTTAGCATAACTAGTTTAGTGTCAGAGTTGAAAATGGTAGACTTTAATTATTTTCACTTTCTTCCTTATTTCCTTCTCCTTTTTCTTTGGTTATTCTATTATTCTATTTTTAGAACTTAGAGTTAGAGTTAGTCATGTGGCACATGGAAGAGCATAAAAGGGTCTGAGAGGATGACATCATATGATAGGACTAACACTTGTTGGCCTTAAAACAAACACATAGCTATTTAGGGTAGGATAGAAGTAGTTAGCATGGACCATAGAGTTTTGGTAATATAAGACAAGTATAGTATCATTGAAAATATAAGTCATTTGAAGAACTCTTTCGACTAGAGAATTTTAGCCTTTGAGTATTACTCATGTTGTCAATATTTGTACTATGAAGTTCTAACATGGTTTCTAATACTGTAGCCTCATTAGCAATGTTAGTTTCCCCTATCTTAGAGGTCACATAGAATAATAAAAAGTAGACAATCC
>Ga0157363_1007846_pt1 | contig 10121 bp, 17 predicted proteins | sample AttsexASBM1_FD_111477 | JGI IMG/M metagenome (GOLD analysis project Ga0157363, IMG submission 111477) | Fungus gardens microbial communities from leaf cutter ant in Ribeirão Preto, State of São Paulo, Brazil - Atta sexdens ASBM1 | ecosystem: Host-associated > Fungi > Mycelium > Unclassified ...
AATAAGACTGTTGGTAAAGAGCAAAGATATGAGGAATATAAGACAGGTAGTATATTTGAACTAGTTGACAATAGTGTATCTACTAGAGTTTATCTACTCTACAAAATGCATGTATTAGTAATATAAAGAGTGATATGTGCATTGAACAACTCATTGCAAGTGTTGTGCATTATCATGCTGTACTGATCACAGTCATGAGTATGAATAAGTGGAATGTTTATTTAACAGTGTAGACATTCAGCTGTCTCTTAGGGCCAATTGTTCATCAATAAGTTTGGTGAAGGTCTGGGATATTTTGAGTTCGTGATGGAAGTTGGTTATTCATTAATCATTCAGTCTTCTCGTTTGGAGTACGGGTCTAGCACTCAATCCTTTAATAACGGGTGTGAAACAAAGAACCACGAAAGGCTTGTCCTATCTGCATTCCACATCCTTGGCTCAATTAACTGAATAAAATAGCCATAGGTGTAGAGTATTCAAAACCTTTTATTTTCCATGACCAGAGTACCCTTGTGGATAGTGGAAACTGGTCTGCCTTTCCGTTTATCTTCTTTTTTGTCGGTAGACTGAATCAGAAACAGGAAAGCCATCTATGATCGGTCATCAGCTTTACCAGACAGCGGGAAAGATCCAATTTATGTTAAAGGTGACCGTTTGGTTAGCCAGGCTCTTGTGGCGTTCTGCACATTTCACTACGGCCTTGAGCTGGCGGAATAAGTAGGCCGCTACACAGTCAGATGATGGTGAAGTTGAGTCATTTTGTGTCCTGAAGTTGAGATCTCACTAGGGATATTCTGTCGAGGTTCAACTCGATTTTGATTAGACTTGATGAACATGAGCATTCGTTTATTGATTTGTAGGCATATAGCTCGAACCATATAGGGCTTGACGAGTTCCTGGAGTTTGATCCTCCTCGTATCAAATATTGGTATCAATTTGAGCAAAAAAATGGTATACATGGTATCTCAGCGATTAACTGGTGGTTAAACATAGGTTACCGGTCAGCAAGTACCGGTTCTTTGCTTGCGTTCCTTCGGACCTTACCAGAAGTTTTGGAAATTGTACCCTTATCTGTCACGTCACTCCCAATTCGTATCTGCAAGCCTGCTAGAGCGTCTCGGTAGGTTGGGTCGAGGTTCTTTGAGGCTTCAATGTCCCCTTTAGTCTGATCGAACCCGATGTGGGCAATGTGTTTGAAGGAATTCGGAGTGGGAGAAGAAACCGTGACACCTGATATACCAGCGACCTTGGCAGAAGAGGGTGAAAGTTCTCTGAGTCTTAGCTTACTGCTGAAGCTACGTGACCGGCTCTTTGCTACCGTGGGTAATAGGATCCGAAAGGTAAACCCTATACCTTTATCAATGAAACTTGAAAGACGTACACAACGCTGCTATTGCGGCCTTGACGCGGGTGGTTACCTCACCCGAGAATACTTCTGACTCTCTATCGTCAGCGAATAGGAATCCGTACTTCCTGCTCTGGAAACCTCGTCAGTTGGTGTAGAGAAGAGTTACAGAATCACAACTCACACTGCCTTGAAAAACGTGAAAGAACGGCCGATCAAGCTCATAGTTGAACTTTGAACCTGGACTTATTGGGAGCTTGAACTTCCAAGCGACGTTATCAGTTTCATCGTCGACAAGCTGGAACCACCACTCTCCATTTGCTTCAGGTTTGCCTCTATCCAAAGCAAGTATCGGTTCGACAGTTGGTGAAGCCTCCGTCCCTGCGCAAGGTTTATCATAGCCGAATACCAATGTACCCTTCAGATGCGAGTAAACCCACTGATGTCCATTATTGTTATTATTTACGAATCTCAATGCACCAATGTGATTGAGATTAAAATTTGACGAGAGTTGCGTATTGTGATGATATATCCTTACGCTAGCTATAGCGTAGAGAACATATGTCCCTGTTGTTACCCCTGGAAGGAGATAATTTACGGGGTTCGAGGTCGTGCAGACGTGTCCTATACCGAGATCGCCGAAGCGTCCTAACATGGTGGGACGAGACAAGATGAATTTGCAGTCTCTTTTTTGCTTCTCTGCTCTGCTGAGGGACGAGGTATGAGACCCAGATGATCTCGAAGAGGATGTGGAGCAAGTCATTTGAGTTGGTGACCGAAATGAGGTCGGTGCTTGAAGTCAAGCAGTGATTTACGGGGGATAGAAGCCAGGACCTCCTGTGCCAGGCTTCTTATTGACTCGTCGCAGGAGCCTTGCGGTGGCATGGAACACTTCATTTCCAGCACTTGTGAGGGATCGGACATGGTTGAGTCCCTGTAGCAGTCTGCTTGTAACACACTGAGGTTCACGATGAGAATGGAAGCAGCATGGCGCAGTGGTAGCGCGCGGGGCCCATAACCCCGAGGTCACTCGATCGAAACGAGTTGCTGCTAGATTTTTTTGCTGAATTTCAATGTTTATTATGACTAATATAATTTTATCCAGAAGAAAATATCCTATCAAAGTCCCCATTGCTTTGTACTCTGGGCCGGAAATCCACCATGGCCAGAATGCATTTGAACAAATGGATTGTTATTCACCGAAGCAGTCCCATTACCAAACATTGTGTTGGGCATGATAGACGCCTGGAGGCCGTGCCCATGTGCTCCACTTATGATAGGCTGAGAACCCGATGTCAAATATCCTGACACACCACCCCTAAGCCCGATGTCGCTTATAGTGTTAGTGTTGAAGGCCGAGCTTGGCTGCTGCACCGTCGGTGCTGGTGATAAAAGTTGTGGACTGGGTGACGCGAACAACAGATTTGGACTAGAAGACGGAAACGAAATGTTTGGGCTCGGTGACAAAAATTGTGGCTGTTGAGGTGTACCAAGAAAGGACGATTGCGGTTGGGGCTGGTAAAACGGTATTGCAGGGGATATTTGTGGGGGTGCTTGCATTTGGAAAAGGGGTGAGCTGCCGGAAGGGCTGAGGTTGGAGGGTGTAAAAGGTGATGTAGATTGTAATGAGGGGCCCGACGTTGATGGACTAAAAGAGCTTTGAAGTCCCAATGGCTGCTGCATTAACATATTTGGGGCAAACGGCTTCTGATGGAAAGATCCAGCCGTCGATAGTCCTGTCATGCTATTGAAGGGGTTCGTGCTCGTCCCAGCCGCCATTGTGTTGCTACAAGAGGTTCCACTCAGGTTAGTAGTGGGAGCCTGGTATTGTAATGGAAGCGAGGCATTTGTAGAAGGTTTCTGGAGGGATATCAGATCTGCCCAAACGCCCTCTGATCTAACAGGTGCAGAGAGCACCGATGCTATGGGATACGACGGGGACTCCTGTGCTGAAGGGAAGGGTTGCGAGAGGACTGTTGTTCGAGGTTGAAGCTGAAACTTAGATTTTGTAGTCGAAAACATGGTAGCTGCGATGTCGGTTGTTGTCTTTGGTTCATGGGGCGCCGACACAGGCTTTTCTGAGACATTAGTATACGATGGGTTGGTACGTGGAGCGACGGACGAAGCAGATCTAGAGGGACCCAATTTTGAAGCGACAAAAGCATTTTTATCTATAAACCGCCTGTATTCGTATTTTGCTGGGGAAAGGATGAGAACAAGTTTATCTTGGAGTATTAATCACGCGTACATCTAATGTATTGTTCTAGGTCATTGTCCCGAGCCGGATCATCTAACCTAGGAGGAGGCGGATTCCGAACTTCGTTTGGATTGTAGATAGCGTTGGATTTGACATTCCCTATCTCTTTCATGTTCTGAAGGCACTTTAAGCAGCAGATACTCAAGAGTTATGAGGACTCACATCCACTTGTTCCTTTGTCCACGAGTCCAAGGTAATGCTTTTCCTACTGCCATGTTAGCCCGTATCTTTCGTGCGGGCGAAAGTACAGACACTTTGGAAACGTGTGTCCCAATTTTGCGGTGAATACTTGCACATGAAACGCTAAATGGTTTACCAGTCAGTATTCTTGAGATATCGTTGAGTAAGTAGCTTACCAGATAAAAATTCCCAAATTGAATGATGCCCAGCGCGGACTCCTCACCTTGCAATCCGCGCAAATATCTAAGGAAATGGTTTAATAAGTTTGATGGATGCACTGGGAACATACCGTTTCCAGGTTTCGATACGAGTTCTATAAGCAGTCGCTGATTACGGTCTGCAGCGAGCTTGCTCATAATTGAAGACGTGGATATGGCAGAGAAAAAGAACGCTAGTGCGTGACGTTACTATCTTTACTACTGTATGTCCAAATGCCCCAACCTCAGTCGACTCGGAAAGCCATGCCTTTACACCCATGTACATGTATGTCTGCAGCCTTGTTGCTTAAAACTAGGCTTATTTACTCGGATACCTAGTTTCATAAACGTCTTGGATCTCTTGCCGACTGGGCACAAGGTGGCATCAGACCAGTCTTACTTGACCCTTCCCATCCAGCTGCAAGGATGCATCAGAAACATTTTCCTACCACTCGAAATGCTTACTTCCGCCTTCGTGCGGTGCCAAATGCGACTCTCATGGAGCCGGAAATTGTTGTGCCCCCTTCAAAGGCCAAGATCGACCTCTGGAAAGATCGTGTTGCTCGTGCCTCTGCATCACGGGAAGAAACCGCATTGAAATCCTCAGACAATTATTCTTCCTCGACTGTGTCCTCACACCTTTTAAAATTTGTCACACCACCTGTCTTAACCTCTCATCCTCAAGGTTCGATACCTACGACACTTTTTTTCATGATCAGCAAAGCTCGTACACACAAACACTGTGTAGTACGGCGGAGACTCCGTACGAAGATAAGAGAGACCATGAATCTTATTGTAACTCATGGTGCCAGATCTAAAGATACCGGCTTGAATGCCACAGAGCTAATCTTCGACGACGATGACGTTAGACGGCGAGGGGACAAGTGGCTACTTCCAGGTATCTTCCTCGTGCCCTTCAAGAGTGCTGATCTGATACACCCGTAGACTGGGTTTACATATGCCAACCTGAGATTAAAATATACTTGGCACCCTACTCTGAACTCATACAAGTAATGCGTGGGTCACTTCAGTACATTTGGAATGCTGGTATGCGCCTTGAAGAGACATGGGCTGAGGCAGAAAAGCGAAAGCAAGCAGGCCTCCCTGGAGATACATTTTATCAAAGTAATGCTAATTCTTATGTTTTGAAAGGAACGAAAAGTGCCAGCCGCAAACTTCACTTATCACATTGATGATGCTACCTGTTATTATCTACATAGTCATTCTAATTCATTCTAATTCATCCTACCACACACTTAATGACAGTCAAATTACAAGGTGCAGATCTGGTACTGAACCGCCGCCTGTGGAAGACACACATTCGTTCGTAGCCTTGCATTGCTTGTGGAATGAAACAAAAATGCAATCACATGATACTTTCCATCCCACTGCCTGGACATTTGAGAAAAACGATTATACGAGTAGAAATCCATCACTGATTGTCACCTGTGTCGTGGCTTCAAAAAGCAATATCTACTCAAATGGAATCACAGCACCCAATACCTTCTCCTCTCGAACAATACGCATCCTACCCATTCAATACAGATGAAATCTATCAAGTGTGCACCACCCACATCGTCGTCTAGACTTGATAGCTGATTAAACTTACTCAAATTATTCCGCAAAGCAAGGCCTCGTTGATATTCTGACAAGTGACTCATTTATGAATGTTATCTCCACGGAAGAGAGAGAAGAGATACTCAGACGGACACGAGTCTTTTACTTCAATAAGTACACGGCCTTGTTCTTGCCATGATTCCAGTTTCCTAGAGTACTCACACAACGATATACAGGACATCAGGAAATTCGATAACATTAGACGAAGCGAGGGAATACGACCAACACTCGCAGAAAGGATCTATAGCTACAACTCCAGCAGCGATCGTGGCACCGTTGCCCACGTCATTGTCAGATCAAACGCGAAACGAGGAGGAAACTCGAGTCCTATCTTTCGCAGAGCTCAAAGAGCTAATCGAGGCCGGTCGGCTTGACCAAATCCCCAACAATAAAGTCATTCCAAATGATCTCAATGTTCGTATATCATCTTTATCCGAGGAGAGAAAAGGCCTCACAGTGGTGCATGATCATCAACAGGAGGCATATCCAAGCTCATCAACAACACCAACACGCAAGAAGCCTTGGGAGATTATCCCTGATATTAACCCAATAGCCTAGAATCAATTCATCTTATTGCAAACCATGGATGTGTTCGAAACATTAATAGGTTTCGTAAACTGCCACAGCTTATGATTTACATGAAGAATAAGACAGTATGACATACTATCGAGACCAAGATATCCATGAGCAGGCAGGACTTAGAACAAGGAGAAGAAAAAGTCTGTCAAATCGATCGGAACACGGGGTGATTACAATGAGAGATAAGACAAGAGCAAGCACAGAAGGGAAGAGAGTTCTTGTCCTCCGTTGGGTTTTGTTATACATTGGCGCAACTGTGTCTGCAGAATGTCATAAACCAACTGCACATGCAGAACGGAGATGGGATCTCAAATCATTAGACGGTGCCCTACATCGCAATATAGAGGATGGGTAGTGAGGCAAAGCATCTTTTCCGAAGGATTTAGGACATCCTTGGTTGAACTACAGGATATCCCCTTTGAAAATGTGTGGCGTGGCCACTGAACAAAAACACCGTCTACATGTGACGAGATACTGGTCACTTGATCAATTCTCAGAGAGGCATCACCATGTTTGGTGCATTGACGGGAATGGCTGCGCCAAGATGGGCGGCCGAGATTGAGAATGATGCAGTGAATGATTGCTTTGCCCAAGTGACACTTGCCTGGCATGTCCTTGAGGGCTCAACGGCAAACCTCTGGATGCATAGTGAGAAGTGGATCCCGGAGCCAAAGGACTGCCAGAAGGCCCTGGTGCTTGACTCGATGAAGCCGCCCCAATAACATTCTTGAACAAAGGATTGTTCACCAAATTCGGAGACGACATGGACAGCGGAGGGTCCATGACCAACGGTTGTAAGATTGGTGGCTGTTGCTGCGCAAGGTGACTGAACATGAGTGGCTCTTGCAATTCAGCTTGATTCAACACGGGATAGGATTGATAGGAAGATGAAGAGAGTGACGAAAAGCGTTGGTGCTGATATTGATGATTCAAATTTAGTCCGGAAGTCATTGTCGCGATTTGAGGAGATGACACCAAAGTTTGAGGACTTTGCGTACTCCCGACTGGACCACGTTGAACCGGGACACCGCCACTGGTGAAAGACGAAGACCATGGCTGTGGGGCGCCGATTTGGTATTGCTGAGGTGACTGATATGCATTCTTTGGAGGGCTACCTCCAGCGGAAAATTTTAAAGGTTGTTCGTCTGAGGATGCGGACCAGATGGACTGCAAGAAACGGGATTGGGACGTAGACTCGTTCCCCTTGAGTCCGAGCATGACATCTTTCAGGAGATCTTCGGCCGTAGTAGCATGTGGGGCATGTCCTTGTTGAGGTGGAAGAGTAGGCCTGAGTAATTGTGTCGGGGATTTAGGAGACAATGTAGTTGGACCGTTTACAGTCTGGACCTGGACTGGAACAATAGGTACAGTAGTGTGCACAATAGACCCATGAGACGGGGAAGACTGCATTGGTTTGAGTACAGGGGAAGGCGTAGACCTAGAACATGGTCAAATCATGCATCAAGACAATTTTAGGAAGAAGCTCACCGGAGATAGACAATCTCGTCGTCGTCATCGTCATCATCATATCCATCTTCCAACACCCTATTGTCCCGTGCCCGAATCGCTTCTTCGATGACATCTTCATCTGTGACAGAGGTGACTGTAGTTGCATTGTCATCCTGATCTGATCCTGGTCCACGGTCCAGGTGACTACTGGGCCATCTCCCCTCTATGAGTACATAGTTCAAAACGAGACGACCGTTTTCCAGTTTGACAAGAGAATTCTTGAAAAAATGACATCAGCGCATCACGATCATCAAGAACATAGTTGAAACCCACGGGCAGCTCCGCCAATATTCTTGCATCCTCCAGTAGATCGTGGATTCTCATCAAATGCTCAGCATTGGGGTGAGGTTTCTCTGAGGTTGTTTGGCCATGAGTGGCAATTTCTGTGTCAATGAGTTTCTTTAATGGCAAAAAGCCTCGCATATCGATGTCCTCGTCAAGAGGAGAGGTCAGAGCAGGTAAGTTGCTTTTTGGGAATGCCTCCGCCAGAGCACATATAAAGTCGACATAACGGGACCAAAATTCGATCGTCTTCACTGAAAATTCGCTGATCTTGTCAGGATGCTCCTTAGAAACCTCAACACCTCTTTTCTTCTCTTCGGATAATGCGATATACTCTGGATCCTTCATAAGAGTCCCATTGTTCGCCCTCAGCCATTTCCCCGCAATCCACAGGCCAGGCAGCGTCCTCCTGAACGTTGCGGTGATTTTAAGCGCGAGTTTATCGTTATCCCCAACGTCGACGTCAGAAGGAGGTGGTACTGCGAGCTCTGCTACACCAACGCTAAGCAGCGTAGAATGAAGATCGTATATATGCTGTATAATGCGCCAATCGAGTAGAATGGAGGTGTTCTCCGGTGGTCGACGATCTGTTTTCGAGCGGATCATACGATGTTTGTAGAAGGCGCCTTCCGAGAGGACAATAATCTGAGTGATAGTATCTTCCGATAGCTTTCGGCCAGACACAAGCATATCGAAATCGTGGTGGACGAGTCGATTGAGTTTGCCTCCAATCGAGTCCATCCTATGAGCATGTGAAAAGTAGCTCATCAGAATGGCCGCAAAACACGTACTGTTCAACACCCCTCTCGGCTCCTAAGCGCCACAACGCATGTAATGCGATGACCCGCTCTTTGAATGTGTTCACTAGGATATGGGTTGCTGCCTTTATGTCAAGCATCTTCTCTCGTTCTTGCTGGTCACATTTCTTCCAAGTATCTAAAGCCCTGGCCAACACCGTGTTGAGATTGTCCGCCGCTGTCTCGTATGGCTGTTGAACGCAGAGTGCACGGTAGTAGTGCACCACCATCAGGAAGGTGTTCTTCTGATAAGATGAAAGAATCGCAAGCTGATGCCAAGGATTGCCCTCATTGGGCACGAGTAGTCGGGCTTGGTCATAGCACTTCTGAGCTTTATCATAGTTCCGCACACGGGGAACAATCTCCTGGCCCTTCCGATTTCTCCTTTTTGCAGGTGGGATGGAATCATGTCCAGCCCTTGGGCGTCCCTGAGAGTCGTTATACAACTCTCGGTAGCGTGCGATATCGCCTAAACAGACGAGCGCTTTACTGAAGGTAGCAAGGTAGCCACCCCGGTTTGAAGGGGTAAGCAAGAGCGATGACGGATCCTCAGGAGGGAACTGGTGATGATTACGCCCATTCGAGGTCCGGCAGTTGGGATGCCCTGTTTCGTTCCCCTCGGGATTCGATTGAGCATTTATGACTTCATCCGAATCTGCCAGCAGCCCGAGTTCAGTCAATGCTGCTCTAGCTTCCGTGAGCCCGAACGTTCGGTACATCCGTTGAACCAATAAGGTCCAGAATTTGTCCTCCTCCGCAAGAAACTGTCTGAAGCGCTGAACAAGTTTCCGATATTCAACTATACCGTGATGATGGTTTTTATACTGAGGAACTTGCTCATCGTGTTGACTCTGTGTTTGTGTTTGAGCTGGCTGACGCCGCTGTTGTTCTCGTTGTTCATTTTGCACCACAAGCGCACGATCCAAGATAGCGATGCGTGTCTTATAAGAAGCAATAAGCGAGTAAGATGTCATCATCCACAAATGATTCTCAACATCCTTGGATTCTTTCTCGCATGGATAAACGAGGAGTAGGTTCAGGTAATGCCTCCGCAGACTTTGGTGAGGAGGTTAGCCTAGTGAAATAGTCGAATCAACGATAATACTCACCTCTTTCGCTGAAAATCAACATCTCTGTCATAAGGTTCCTTGGTCTTCAATAATTCTTTGAGTGTGTTGTGGAGCGATTTCGCCTCACTGGATACGGGTTGATATGAATAACTAGGTGGTAAATAGAAAAAATTGTGGGCGTACCGGGCGATATTGACAAGTTGTTCAGTCATGGTTGGGAATACGAGTCACAGCAAAATCATGATAAATAAGGAGATTACGAGAGAAACATTGAGGGAGTAACGATGA
>Ga0157363_1007847_pt1 | contig 10121 bp, 6 predicted proteins | sample AttsexASBM1_FD_111477 | JGI IMG/M metagenome (GOLD analysis project Ga0157363, IMG submission 111477) | Fungus gardens microbial communities from leaf cutter ant in Ribeirão Preto, State of São Paulo, Brazil - Atta sexdens ASBM1 | ecosystem: Host-associated > Fungi > Mycelium > Unclassified ...
ACATGAGGCACTGACTGAGACTACTCCAGCGCAGCCGATCGTTGTCGTCATACCCTTTACCCATGTCCATGTTGACTCTAGGAAGCATCGATCATAACAAGAACCTTCTACTCTCTTCTCTCAAGTTCTGTGATCAATGCTGTGACCACACCATCAGATGTGACTGATGTGACAGTGTGACTGATCACTTCTAACCCTAACCCCAGAGTTCTAAAAATTGAAAAATGAAAAATAAATTGAAAGGAAAATAAAATAAGAAAGAAAATGAAGAAAAAAACTAAGTCTACATTCTTCGATCTTGACAGTCTATATATACTTTATATCTAGTCTACCATAAATATTATAAATTATATATTTAATAGTTATCTTATTATAAGATATATAACATTACTCTTCTTATATCATATATCTTGAACATTCTTGCTAAACTCTTGTCAAATCCATGTATTTCTATCTCTGATATCTGAGGATCACTAAAAATTAGGATAATGCTTAGCAGTCTCTATTCTAAATAACTACTTTAGATAATATACTTAGTATATAAACCAGTAGTTTATATTGTAAGCCTTATCTTAAAAATTAACTAAAACTACTACTAACTTCTGGTGCTAGTAATAATATACCTCCTATCTTATCAAAGTTATAGATAGTAGACTCTATTTTATTTTCATTTTATTTTCTATTTTCTATTTTCTATTTTTTTTTTTTTTCTTTTTCTCTTTATTAAAACCTAAGATTAAGGTATGATGGTTATATGTCATATTTTACAGTCACAGTAACAGTTACAATCACAAGATCATATAACACAGAGAAGAATATGAAAGGTTCTAGAACAAATAATATTATATAATATAATAATAACATATTAATCTTATGGCAAGCACATGTACTTTAGGATAGGTTAGTTATAGTGTACACACAAACCATAATCTGTGGTATATAAGATAGACTAGTTTGTACTTAGAACTCTATTGAGTTTTTGTGCTACTCAATACAAAAGTGGTTTTTTACCTTTACTCAAAGGCTTAAGTCTTAATATATCTTCCAGTAAACTTACTCTTTAGTCATTTTCCTGAGAATCTTATCCAAAATATACAACCAGTGTGACTTGTAGAAATATAGCATACAAGCTGAAGCCAAAGACCATTCTAACATCCACTTTTCATATTCTTGGATAATGCTTTCTAACTTATTTTGAACTTCTAAGAGGCAATCATTGGATCTTAGATAACAAAGTGTAAAATGCATCTAAAAAGTAGTATTTAGAATAATTAATATACTTAGGACTTTATGGAGATTCTAAAAGTCTGTTAAATTTCACAGACCCTGCCAAGGACCAAGAGTGAGAAAAAAATCAAAAAGAGAAAATAAGGGTCAAAAAGAGTAAATGTACTGAGTTTAACTGGACTTATCACTGTATAGATAAGTCTAATATGATATTTAGTTTGTGTGAAGTCTTGAAGATTACTTTCTATTTTTCTGAGGACTTTCTGAAAGTTGTAGTAGCAGAAGTGGTAGTAGTTTCTTAAGTACTATAATTCTTAGAAATGACCAGTGCTTGCTTCTTAAAACAAGAGTCTAGCTTGTAGTCTACAACCCTGTAATAAAGACAGAGATTGTTATTGATCTTCTTCTTATATTCATTACTAGTCAACTTGCTATTGTTGGCTAGCCTTGACAAGAGTTTCCCTATGGAGAACTCAACTACTTCTTAAGAGTAGAGAATAATGAACTTAATAATTTTAAGAGTGACAATTTAGCATATATAGCTACTAGAAAGTACTGGGGACAGTTCTGCAAGGCTACAGAGTTAGCAACAAAGAAATCTTTCTCTTGCTTTGTTAAGTAAGACTCAAAGGTCTCTTTTTTTACCATCCATTTATAATTGTGCTTATAGTCATGCTTTCAGTAGTAATGATCAATAGTTATTGCAAATATGTACATGTTTTAGAATTAGATTAGCTTTTCTTGTCTCTAGGTTAAAATGGGATCTTAGATTTTATTAAAAAGACTCTGGTAGTACTAGTGATATCAAACTTCATATGAAGGTTATTCAGTATGTTAGTGGCTTAACTAAGGTCAAAAAGACTAAAATACCAGCAGATTTCATCAACAAATTGGTTTCAGTCTAAAAGCTAGTCTTGAAAGATACTCTGATATTCCTGGTTTAGATTTACCTCAAACCAGTCCTAAATGATTACTGAGAGATAAATTATTGTAAAATCAATTTTTGCAATGTTAGTATTGAATTGCATAAGATTAGTATGGAAGTATAAGTAGTATTGAAACAAGAAATTGTTGAGCTTATCTAGCTCAATTTTACTCAAGGTATTAAGAATATGGATTTTAGTTTCTCTCAAAGTTAAGGAAGATGTAAGGGTTGATTGTTTAGGTTATTTGTAATACAACTGAGAATATTGGCCAGTTGGTCATTAGATTGTTGGCTCTATCAATGTCTTAGATAGGAGCATAAGAATAATTGCTAAGAATGAGAAGATTTGAAGATATTCTCCTAATTTGAATCATTGTTTATGGAGATAATACTAGAATCTGTGACAGAAGACATAGTCTATACACTTTGTATAGTATGTATTGGAAATTAGAGAGAGAAATATTCTTATTAATTAATTTGTCTTGAGTACAATAGAGCATTTGGTGGAAAGACACTGGCAAGATGTTTTTCCAGACAAGAGACAAAGTTGAAGAGTATTCCAAAAAATAGAATAAGATTTGATTCTGAGTGAGTTGAAGAATTGCATTAGGAAAATGTGATTATAATATAAACAAAGAGCAGATAGGACTACAACAAATATGACAGTAGACTAGGAATTTTATTTGAAAAATCAACAATTTATTACACAGGATGCAGTGGTAGACCATGGTATCTACAACGTAGCTACTTAAATAGCAACAGAAAAAGATAAGGAAAAAGGAGAAAAAGAGAAAGGAAAATTGTAGACAACACTATTTTACACTAAGTAAGATAATATCAGTGAAACTGCTATTAAGTAATGCCTTCATAGAAGGAAAAAAACTCCTGGATTGAACTCAAGGAAAGTGATGATGTCTTTCAATGAATTCCTTTTGGGGTTCCAGTAATTCCTGAACTGTCTGCAACTGTTTAGGATGTAATTTCTTGATTCAATTGGATAGTCTCCACATGGACAGGCAAATAATTCTTTGGGAAAGAATCTGAGGTGATATTCACCAATTGGAGTATGATCTGTAATTTCTCTGGTAGCACATATGTACAACATGTTTGAATGCCCAATGTGTTTAAGTCAAGCACCACCTTTTGAATAAGTAAGCCTAGTGGGTAGATTGTTATCATTATTTAAGTCCAGAAAGATCTTTCCCTTGTAATATGATGCTTGAAAAGTCATTTGCCATTTTTTAAAAGTAAATCACATTCTTCTTGTTAAATTTTCATGAGGACTTACATAGGAAAATAAAATTAATTTTCAGCTGTTTGGTTTCTTTGTCAACTGCTGAATAAGGAGGCCACTTGTCACTGCTAGAGAAATCCTAGAATGCAATAGAGTTGTTAGAGCTTTTGTTAAAGAAGGTCTGAGATCTTGAGATACAGTGATAAAATGCAGTTGAAATGGGTAGGTAGATAAATCGAGAATATATCTTGCAGCTGGTATAGTATCTGTAATAACAATGATATGTTCAGTATTTAGAACCTGAACAGCTTGGTTGATTCTGCATCTAATTGAAAACAGTTCCACTTCAGTGGAAGTATCATTCATAGTATGGTAAATTGTTTTAGCAAGAATGTTTCGACTATTGCATACATGTGAAATTGAAGTTGCAATGTTATTTTTGATACTAGCACTAGAGATGACAAGAACAGTTTTTGTGTTTGAAAGAGATTTATTGAAGATTTTGTTGAGGTTATTTTGATGAGTGTTCTTGGCTTCCATGTTCTTGCAGTTTACTGTATAAAAGGAAAATTGGTCAGGAAAATTATCTACTAATTGAAAGCCTGGAGAAAGTTCTTTATGAAGACTGTCAAAGAAAGGCAAAATTTTGTTTAATTGATTGTTAGTGTTCACTATTGAACTCTTGATTTTAGAGTGTTGCTTGTATATAAGATGACCTATGGAAAAACAATGAGGTTTAGCCTTCTTAACATAATGTTCATTTAAAAGGGAGTTTAGAGTGTGTTGCTGTGATAAAGATGCCACTCTCAGATGTCTCCCACTGATTTTATTGAAATGAAGGTAAATAGGAATAAGACCTACTATGGCCTCAACTCCCCACAGTGGTAAAGTGTGAAAAAACATCTGTAATCCATAGTACCGCTCTTCATTACATTTTATTTAATTCTTTGAGAGGATAGAAGAGGGGCACTCCCTTATAATATCACAATTGGAAACTGTAAAGTATAATGGGTATGATGTACATTCTATAGAGTAGTTGTTTGTACAAAGACAACAGACTTCTTGTGGAATTCTCCAAAATTTTCATGCTCTTAATGGTAGACAGAGCTTTGTTGACATAGAAGTGAATGTGTTGACAGAAAGAAAGTTTTCTATCAAAAATAAAATCTAAGTATCTCCACTTGTCTTTTGGTCATAAAAAAGGACCTCCTAATAGTCCAATAGAGAGGGTTTGTAATTCTTCATTGATCTAGAAAAATAGAAAACCTCTAATTTGTTATGTTCAATCCTGAGACTGAGCTGTTTGAAAAGAGAAAAAACAATACTGTAACTACAAAATAAATTTGTGTTTGATTTCTTGTTCTTTTCTCAAAAATGTAAAAATTAGGGCAATATAAAGTATAGATAAAATAAGAGAAAGGGCTGAACCTTGATCTATACTTACATCTGCTTTGAAGAAAGAAGAGATGAAACTGTTCCATACATATTGGGTTTGTCTGTTGATTAGATAATTGGATAAGAAAATAGAAATTCTAGAATTGAATCCTGCTTTGTCCAAAATCAACAGGAGAAGATGGTGGTTAAGTGATGGGAAGAACTGAGCTATATTGAAAGCCAGTGTGCTTGTGTGTAGACCTTTTTATTCATCCAGCACATATTAAATAAGTTAAGTATAACACCATATCTAGAGTGAAGTATTACTTCAAGCCCCCTAATTAGTTCAGATGAACAAAATTGGAGACAATCAAATGGATTTGGAGCCTTTTACTAATGACTTTCACTATAAGTTTTCCAAGCATGTTAAAAAGGACAATAGGTGTTACAACTCAAAGATCTTAGAGTTGATCAATGAATAGAACCTTGTATTAGGGTTGATACAAAAGAACTCAATAGAGAACTCTGTACAGGATCATCTACCTTATATACCTCAGACTACTGGTCTGTGCACTACTACTTTAGCCTACTCTAAATAACTATGTGTCTGCCTTTAAGGCTACCATGTGTTATATACATGGTATAATGTCATTTCTTCCAGAACCTTCTACTATTTTCCATCATGGCACATGATCATGTGACTGTGTGACTGTGACATGTGACATCCCACTGATCCCTAACTCTAGTTCTAAAAATAGAAAAGACTGAAAGAAAAAGACAAGAAAATAAAATAAAATAGAGCAAAATGTTATGATATGATAAAGTGTGGACAGACTTTGACAAGATATAGATAGGACAGTAGTATATTATTAGTCTACGACAAGAGAAGTCACATGACATTATGTCATAGGGCCTAGAAGAGTCTATGGTCTAGAAGAGTCTGGACAATGACGTCAAGAAGCATGTTAACCGCATTGCTACTACATGGTGCACTCATGGACGACACATGGACTTGAGGGTAGGATGCACAGTAGAAGTGTAGTCGTAGCATGGACCACATGTAATAGTATAAATAGGATAGCAATACAGTGGGGACTCCTTGTTGAGTTCTCTTGTGATCCCCACTTGATATCCTACTGAGAGATTTATTGCTTGTGTTGCTATTGGTCTTTGTGACTAGTGGTTGCCACAACACAAAATGCTTTTGGAGAGTTGTATGCCAGTTTATTTGGTTTGGGAATAATTATTGCTGTTGATTTCTTGAAATGCAAAGGCCAATAGCCAAGATTGATACATGAATTAGCAATATTGACAAAATTAGTGATGCATTTATTGTCAGTTCCAAGAAATGTGATCAGGTTCTGGAGTAGACAAACTACTCTATTTGTTTCACTCTTTGTTTCACCATGCTTTAGAACATTTAGTAATTTTGACACATTTTGAACACTTAGTCCAAAGATTTTCTGTAATAGATGTGAATTCTTGCATTATTTTTTCTAGTGAATTGCTGTCTGGGATGTCAGTAGTGTCAATATTGCCCACTTTGTTCTTTAGCTCATTGACAAATTCTTCCTCTTCCTCACTGTTCTTGATAATGGTTCAACACTTGTCTTGAGTGAACTCTTCTCTTATGATGATGTTGACTGTTAAAGGAGCATGGTCAGAAGGACTTCGTAAGTCCAGTAAGATTGCGTGAGTGTCGATTTCTTCTGTATTGGCCCGAAGAAACATTAAATCGATCACCGAATTAGATTCACTAGGGTTGTCAGCACATCCTGTGGGGACTTGAGTGATAGGCGTAGGCAGCTCTAGATTAAAGGAGTCAGCGACTTCCCTAAGGGCGTCAGCGTGCATTGAGTGGTGAGGATATGACGGGCTTTCTGATAGCCTTTACGATCCCTCGTTCAGAAAAGTCAATTATACTCGAGCTACTGAGGTTTGTATTAATAGACTGTCATTCTCCAAATCCTGTTTGTATCCTACAAGTGAACACCAAAAGTTAAATTAGTATTCCTTAGGCTTGATTCCAACATAGCAGCAAGAGTAGTCGGTCGTTCGGTAAGCAGTACACATCACTACAGAGGAAACGGTATATCAACAATTTGATCCAAAATGCAAGACAACAGAATGAAAATCAAGGGTAGAGCAGGTAAACAGGAATCATAATCATCAATCATCTTCCTCTTTCGAATGATTTTGTCGAAACGTCGTGACCATCTCTACATATGCTTTGGATGTCTTCATTATAGTCATGATCGAGATCTTGATAGTAGCCTTGATACCGTATCTATTTGGTTTCGAAACCAGAGCAGTCATAGAAAGCTATCCTTGAAAAAAACTCGAAGAATGTGACTTACTCAGTGAGCACTTTCTGCACCGCGACTTTCACAGCCTTCCCCTGGTTACCTTTTGGCAGTTGAATCTCAATTTTGAATTTCTCCTGCTCAACTCTGAACATCAATCCCAAGATATCTTCCAACCTTAACGCTGCATCGTCCGGTGAGCTAGACTCAAAGTTGAGTGACAGAGGCCAGGGGACAGTGCGTTGGCCCGTGGATTCCACAGCTATTTCAAAATCACCAATTAACCCTTGGCTAGGTGCTGAGTCAAAGAGAATACTCACCAGCCTGAAACCTCTTCTCCGCTCGCTTTTTCAGCTTCTCCAAGCTCCGCTTCGCCTTCTGAATCTCTTCTTCCTTAAAAGCACTTTCCTCACTCAACGGATCCAACTCTTCCCTTCCTTGTGCCTTCAACTTCTCAACCTTCAGGTTCTCAATCCTCAGTGTTAGTTCTTGAATCTGAGCACGAATGATGATAGCCTGCTTGTTCCTCTCTTTTATTTCAGGGGCATTGACAATGGAGCTATCAGCCGATGAGACGGGCGACATCGGACTATTATGTTTGTCGGCTTGAATATCACCTCCACCATGATCATCTGCTTCGACATCAATATCACCTTTGTCGTTTTTGTTCTCGTTTTCGTTGATGTTATTGTTGTTCCTACTGTGAGTTTCACCAATGTCTTCCCCTTTCTTTCCTTCGTATGGTTTGTTACCCTCCCCGGCGATTCTACCATTAACCTCTCCAGTCCCCAAATTACTTTCAGGCGGCTGCTGTCGCGCTGTGAGACCCCGCAATCCAAGCTCACCTATATCACCTCCAACAAAGTCATCGAATATATTCTGATCTTGAGGAATCGATGATACAGTCTTGGTTTTAGACTGAGGAGTCGAAGATACAGCTTTGGAAGGTCGCTGAGACGCAGATGAGACAGTTCTAACCGGAGGTTGGCGGGGTGATGGCACATCTCTTATCAGGTCTAGCGGTGTAAGGGGAATAGGTTCGGGAGGAACTGGCTCAAGTTGAGGCAGTGGGTGATTTGGCAGTAACATAGTGAATGTGTGTTGAAGTGTAGGAAGAACGGTCCGAGCTTTATCTTTATTAACGGGGGTGGGTAGAGCTGTCTGTGCTCTGTGCAGGGGAGTAGATGGAACCGTCCTTGACTTTTGACTATGCATGGGAGGAGTAGCTTGCGATCGTTGCTGAGGAGAACTAGAAATCGTTTGCGTCTTGTATAAGGGTGTGAGAGGTCCTGTGTTCGTTTGCTGACCAGAAGGGGGAGGGACAGGTCGAGATTGTTCCCGGGGAGTGTATGGCACGGACTGCTGCTGAAGAGTGGGAAGTACAGACTGAGGGTTATGCTGATCCTGTGATTGAACAAGCACAACAGAACTATTTTCTGGATGGTCTCCGGAGCCGGCGTCACCAGAATCCTGTTGCTCAGGGATACAATCAGCGAGTCTCCGGCCGTGCTCGGCAAGGGGTACAAGAGATTCTGAATTCGGATGAACCGACTCACTCAGACCTACAGTATGGCCGAACATAGGGGTCGCACCAAGGATACTGGGGGTTGGAGGAGGTATTTGGTCTTGTTCTGCACCCCAAGTATCACCGTACACAGGGGTCTGAGGAACAGGAGGAACTTCAGATTTTCTCTTTTTGATGGGTTGAGAGATATGTGCTTCTGGTGCTTGAAGATTGGAGGTCGTAGGTTGTGGAAACCGTGACATTCTTTGTTCGAATATGGATCTCTGTATCAGTTGTGCATGAGAAACTAGATTATATTATCTTGGTGACTTTACATACCGGATAAGGCGTAGAAGGTGCTTTATTGCTCACATCATCCCAAAGGTCCTTGCCAAAGATTGATGGCCGGGGTGTGGGTTCATACACTGAGGATGTAGGAGGGGGAATGATGTGAGCAGGTGGCGATTCGTAGATCTTGGAATCAAAATCCTTCTTTGGGGGTGTAGGAGGCGTCACTGTCTCTTCTGCTTCTTCCTTTCTGATATTCTCCCAATCCGAGCCCAACGCTGACTCGTAGAAGTCAGGAATGGAAGGCATACCAGTGATCGTGGGCACAATAGAAGTGCGACTGACCTCAAAGTGAGGCCGGTTTGAGTCTGATGGAGTTGGAGGAAGAGCAGGGGGTGGGAGACCAGAAGTAACTGTATCAACCATTTTCCCCTTGCCCTTGTCAACTGTACGAATCGGAATCTCAATCTCTTCTTGAGGGGGGTTGAGATGGATCTGCTGACTAAGAATTTCAGCAGATGCAGAAGATGCATCAGAGGAGAGGTTAGAATCGTCAACGGAATTCGAGTGTGCTTGCGACACAGATCCATCGACCGAATTGCTACAAGGGCGAACGGTGTACTGGGTATGAGAGGTTCCAATGGATCTGCCGCTGATAGGAGGGCGTAAGTCGACAACAGAGCCTCCATCCGAGTTTGTTTCAGAGAAAACACTGACGTCGCCTCCTGGCACTCGGTGGGTGCGAACAGGACCATCTGTTGGGAGAATACCTTGGGTTGGAGGAATACCTTGGGTTGTTGGTGGTTGGGAAGTAACAGTGGGAGTTGCGGGGGTGGGCGAGAGTGTGCTGAGCGTCTCACTTATCTCTGTTGGCTGAATGACAGGAGAAAAACGGACAACGCGGGCTCTCGGAAAAAGAGGAGGAATGGACACAGTTGGAACTGAGCGGGACATGTAATACATGTCTCGACGGAAACGCCGCCAGACCCTGTGGCCACCGACATCGTGCCAGATCGCGGGCGCGACGTCTACCAGGACCATGCCCAGCCCCGTCCACACGACGACGAGGATGAGCCTGAGGATGTTTTCTGTGACCAGGAAGTCGACAAGAAGACGGACAAGATATGCAATGTAGGGATCAAACGAGTCAGGCATCCTGTTGAGCAGATGGAGAGTAACTGCACCCTCCCAGAGGCCAACAAGAGTGCCGGTGAGCCTTAAATCATGGCCGGCAACGGAGTCGAGGACAAAGCGAAGGGCGAGGCC
>Ga0157363_1007849_pt1 | contig 10120 bp, 4 predicted proteins | sample AttsexASBM1_FD_111477 | JGI IMG/M metagenome (GOLD analysis project Ga0157363, IMG submission 111477) | Fungus gardens microbial communities from leaf cutter ant in Ribeirão Preto, State of São Paulo, Brazil - Atta sexdens ASBM1 | ecosystem: Host-associated > Fungi > Mycelium > Unclassified ...
ATTATGACACACACACACACACACACACACACACACACACACACACACACACATGCGCGCGCGCGCGCGCAGAGAGAGAGAGAGAGAGAGAGAGAGAAGGGAGACAAAACATTAAATCTACAGAAATCATCTCGCCCATTAATAAAATCTCAAATTTCGTTCATATTAAATATACAAAATGCGCTAATTAATACAAATTTTTGTGCGAAATGTATCATTTATCTCATAATGTTAACACATTATAAATCCACTCTTTTTTCTTCGTGAATTGTGTAATATTTTTAATTTATGAGCTTATATTTTTTCACGTCCGTTATAAAACTCTATGGACACTGTTCCACTTCGAATTTCAGTACGAGCCGCGCATCCGGTCGTCGGTATATTTTTTTTATATAGTATCTGATTTCACGCTACTGCTGCTCTAAATCCTGAAGGATCAGGTAGGATGCATCCTCACCTCGAGTTTTAAATGTATTACATACAGGATATCCCAAAAACATTTATTATTTTTGATTGTATTCTATATAATTTGATGTGGTTTAACATGAAGTAACATTGATTGATTTTTTATCATTGGAATTTTCAATTATCTAAAAGCGATTTTTTTTAATAACAAATTTTGTATAGCTAATTTTTAATCTCCCGCTTTTTATAATACTATTTGAAACTTAAGAGTGATTACACTAAAATAATAAATTATTTTAAAGAAAATTTGTATTCTGCACATTTCAAGTTTACAAAATAATTTTTAAACGTGTCAAAATATTTAAAAAAGGGGGCTGAATACGTTTTCGCTGAATAATTAAAAGTGGATGATTAAAAAATAATTTTAAAAATTTTCTTAAAATTTTTATTTTTTTGGTTCGTTACTTGGTAGCAATCTATCTTAGTTCAAAAACATTATTGCGCTGAATACATGAAGGGAAACTCCTGGAATTATATAAACCTGTAACGTTGGCGTTTCACGCGGCATTATCCACATGGGGACGAGATTTCAATAGTTTCAGGTATTATGGTTGAGCTCCGTTAGAAATGTTACCGTAACAGGGGTTGAAGAGCCGCGGAGACACATTATATATTTACATTGGTGCCCGTAGTTAATACTGCATATATAGAGAGGACTGGAACGTTGTATGCATTGGATCTGTGCTTCCCGCAGGATCGTCTCACATCTAGCGCTTAACATCTAACGAACACGTACGAGTTTATTTATTTGTCTTTGCACGCGTTTGTTCTGTGGGTAGCGGCTTGGAGAATAAATTTCGATGAGATATCTTTGCTCAAATATGACTGTCCATATTGCATTTGGAAAATATATAATTCCAGTGTTATTTATATTCATAAAATCAGTTTCAGATGATCTGTAATTTGTATTAAAATTTATAATTTTCGAATTTGATTTCGATTTAAAATTTATTGTGTAATACGAAAAGTAATTAAATAATCAAAGATTCATGTATAAAATATATATTTATTATCTTGTATTATATATTACATTATAATATTACATTATTATATTTATATGCAATACAATATACAGGATGAATCAGAGTCGTTGAACCAGCTTCTTATTTTATGAAAAAAATAATAATTGACTGCACATGTTATAATTCAATTAGATATGAAGTCGATAATTTTCTTATAAGGTAAAAAGTTGATTCAATGACTCTGATTCACTCTGTATGATATGAATATTATAGTATATATATATATATATATATATATATATATATATATATATATATATTTACGTGACTCTACTTATTTAATTATTTTTCTATTACATAATAGATTATATATATTATTACAATACATATTACACTATTATATTGAAATACATATTATTAACGTATCTTATATTATTAAAATATATTAAACAATATTATATATATTAAAATACAGCATAAAAGTTGCAAATAAAAATGCGTCAGATTTTTATTCTGAAAACATCTAAAGTGAGCTTAACAGAACAAAAACAGTTTCTTTCTCTTTATATATTTAATGTCTGTTTTCTTAATGCATAAAAAAGATCCAAGATCATCGTGATTAGCTTTAAATATAATAATTGATGAAATTAATTGTAAGTTTCAGTATATTTTAATGTGTATGATCGGAAAATTCGAAATATAGAATTGAAATTCTGTGGTGAAACTTCGCTAGTTTCCTTTACAAGATACTTTGAGATCACGTTCTTTATCACTCGTGATAGTCCGTGGAGAAAAGTAGACAGTTTAATTCTTTTTTATCCTCTGTCTTATTCTGTAGCACTTTCTGTAGCACACGTTTCCGTCGCTCATCATCTCTCGCTTTTTCTTTCTACGCGCTCTCGGAGACTTCTTTTTATTTCTCTCAAACTGCTTCTGAACTTAACACATGTAATTCTTTAGAGTGGACATACATCTAATGTTTTCGTGGTCAGATAAAAACCGTCAACGGCTGTAGTCGACACAAACTTTCGAGAGTTTCAAGGCAGTTTAAATTTAATATATAGACAAGTGTGCGCAATATATTGATATCCATACAAGTAATATTTATATATCATTTAATTTGTATATGTATTACAAGTTAATATTAAATGACATTCACACCGCGAAATTTGATATATCTTTGGTTATTGTGTTTTAACAAAATACATATATAAATCATAGCAATAACAATTGGAATTATATAATAATATAATATTAATACGAAGTCCAATATAATACGACGTACTTAAATTAAACGTGATATTATTTAATTATATTATTTTGCGGTCTAAGAACTTATCTCGTTACAGCGACGACAGAAAAATAGATGCGGTAAACGCCTCATGTCAATCGATATTAAGTTAAAGACCTGTCTATGATTACGTTTATATGGATACTCTTAATCGGGTTGAATAATATCCGTAATTAGAAACTGATTACTCACAGTCATTCCATTCTTCAGAGAAATAACTATGACTAGTTTCATAACCACGGATATGTTATTAAATCCGATTAAGGATGTCGGTGTAAACTCTACTACACAAGTAGTTTTTTAGCATTAGCTCGAGATGCGAACTTCCCCAAACTTTTCCTTACTGATTTTCATGAGCAGTGCGCGTGTATCGCGATTGTTCCACACAGATGGTGAATGCGACAATGCCGCGTGGATGTCGCATCCGTCACAGGTAATGGACACACATCTCGATAACGTTCAAGCTCGACAACACGTTCATTGTCACCCTCATCGCCACAGAAACGCATCACGTTTGCATATTCGCTAGGATAGTATATTGATCGATAGAGAGAGAAAAGAGGAAGAGAGAGAGAGAGAGAGAGAGAGAATGAATAAATAAATCTTTTATTAACTTTTTTAGCTATTTAAAAAATACAAGTAATCTTAAATCTATTATTCTATTATTATTAGAATTAATCTAAATGTTACAATTTAAATCAATAAGTAAATAAGAGAAAATAAGAAAGAGAGAGAGAGAGAGAGAAAAAAAGAGAGAGAAAGAGAAAGAGAGAGAGAATGATAATAAAAATGAATCTTTTATTTGCTTTCTTAACTATATATATTTAAAAAATACAAGTCGTACAAATAAACTTAAATCTAAATTACTACTAAATCTAAATGTTACAATCTAAATGAGTAAGTAAGAGAAAGTGAGAGAGAGAGAGAGAGAGAGAGAAAGAGAAAGAGACGGTGCATTTATTAGTATTCTAAAGCCCTTTAAAAACAAACTTATATTTAAGAATGAAAGCAAAGTAGGAAAAGAATATGTTAAAAAATGAGGTAATAATTAAGAGAAAGAAAAGCATTTTACAAGAAAAAGATAAAAGTATAAAAAAGAGGAAGAGAGAGAGAGAGAGAGGAGAACGATTTTCTATGCATCGCCTTTATCAGGGAAGAGATCATTCGCCAACAAATCATAATGGCTAATAAGTTATTAATGTTATCGCGCGATAATATTCATTTGCGGCTATCTCATAAGCGCCGGACGATTAAATCGCCGCGAAAGTATGGCGGCGCTTATCAAACGCGTAATGAAAATTAAATCCAGGAGCGCGGTCCATCCGGACCGGATCGGCGGTTGGGAAATCCTGTTGCACAACGGCCGCACTTTCCATACTCCGCACGAGAACGCCTCACTGCTCCCACAGGCGATCGCGAATGTATATGTGCGATGTTTCCGTCCATGTGTATGTACCAGTGCTTGCGGCATTATCCGGCGGTTCGTGCAAAATTCGCGGAGGCGTGATCGTGAGCAATTCCCTTACGCGCCGATGAAGCGATCCTTTTAGCGGGGGATCGTCGATAGCAGGTGAATAAACAGGCACGTATACCAGGGGCTGGAGGGTTGAGCTTGGCACTTCGCGCTGCTAATGACGCGCGACTGTAAAATGACTCGCCAGTGAACGACCGGTTAAGAAATATTTTCCCGTCTTTCTCCAGGGAATCAATTATGTAACTTTTTTTTAACGTGAAAACGGGAAAAGTGAAAATTTTTTGTATGTGTGTGTTTTGTATATGTATATACATCCATAAAATTGTGCATTTTTTTATTTTAGGGAAAAATAACATGACAAAATAACTCCCCAGGAATTCAATTTTTACATGTCTTTGCTGCAAGGATCGTTCGAATTCTTCTCTCATGTAGGCTTTTAAATAATTTAATTGTATAAAGATTATAATACGATTTGAACTGTTTCGAAATTGAAAATTTCTCGAAGATCTTAAACAATCTTTGGAATGTACGGAATGTTCGAAACTCTCATAAGAGTTCTGAATATCTAGGAAACATCTTTAGCATTTGAATGTCGAATAAATGATTAAGATTCTCTTGAAAATAAGATTAGTTATGGATGAAATAGATTGTGAATAACGTAAAGTGTTATAGACAAGAAAAGATATATAACTTTGATACATTTAAGACTTGAGATTTTACACGCTTTTTTGTTCAAAAAAACAATTTTATGACATAGATTGAAATAAATAATATATATCTCAGTAGATTGAAAAAATATATAGCTCTTCGATACATTTAAGGATATTAGACGTATATTCCTGCAAAAAAATTAAATTTGGAAGTATATTTAATATTTACACTTCAAATAAATTTTATATATACATATATATATATATATATATATATATATATGAAAATTATGTGAATAAGATTATATTTTTTTATAATACATATTTTTTTATAACACATTTTTGTAGTTATTTTATCTATAATTTATGCAGTTTTATTGCGATTCACTAATTAGTTATAAAGATATAGAACAAATAAATATTTTGTTTACTGAACAACTAGGTCACAATATAATTTACATCACAATACAACTCTGTAAATAATCTTTAATACATAATGTATTTATATTAAAAAATTGAGATTTTTATTTTATAATATTATTTCCATTTATTTTTATTAGAGTACATATTAAAAAAATACTACTATTTATATTAAAATAACTTATAATCCAGACAGTAAACCGTCACTAAATTTGTCGTATTATTTTTAATTTATCGTAATTTTTTCATAATTTTGTTATCATTTTAAAAATATATATAAAACAACCTTAAGAGGATGCTAGAGCAATGGCTGAATTTGATCGATAAAACAAATTTTTAATTTCAAATAAAATATTACGTACATCAAGAAAATGTTATTACATACATTAATTAAAACATTACGTACATTAAGTAAAATCATTAAAGTAAAACGTTATGTACATTTCTTGTTCTGCTACATATCATTTTAATGTGAAATTATGTACACTCAAATCGTACTTTTCAAGCCATTTCTGTTGTGAGCTTCAGAATCATAATTTGAAGGTCTTATGATACTCTAAATTATTCAAATAGGGAAAAGTACTTTTTGTTTGGATATATATGCTTGCATTCATTTATATATATGTGAAGAAAGAATCTAAATGATTACAGAAAACTGTGATTTACAATTTTTTTGTGAATTTTCATATCAATTTGAACTTTTCCGAAGGTATTTGCGTATTTTTTTCTTTATTTTGAAGGATTTTTTTTATATATTTTGTGTAAGGAAAATGATATTATTTGAAAAATACGAAATAATGCTCCGTTGATAACTCCAACATCTCCTTAAGACTCTGAAGATTTTCCAAAATCTTCTAATTTTGAACAATATATTTTATGATATAGATTGAAACAATTTGATACATTTTGAGTTTATTTTTAGACATGCTATTTAAAATTAATTTTTATTAAGCGTTGTTATAAATTCTTTTAAATTTCATTTGATATATAAAATGTCGCTAAGAAAATTATTGAAGAGAAGATAAAATGTAAAATGTGTCTTTATTTTTTATATAACATTTTATTTTATTAATTATATAACAAATAAAATATATATATATATATATATATATATATATATATATATATACATTGTTTGTTAACACATCGTATAATAGTATAGGAAGACACTGAAGCTGTTTTGTTGTGTGAATGACCCCGGGATACAAAGTGTACGAGCTTCCGTGTGCTCTCATCATTTTAATCTGCTCCGCTCGATTTGACTCTCGAATAAACGAAGACTGTAAGAGAAAAAGCTGCTGCAGGAAACTGTCTATTAAAAAAGAGCCGCCTGAAGTGAACTTTCTCTCTCTCTCTCTCTCTCTCTCTCTCTCTCTCTCTCCCTCTCCCTCTCCCTCTCCCTCTCTCCCTCTCTCTCTCTCTCTCTCTCTCTCTCTCTCCCTTTCTTCCTTCCTTCCTTCTTTCCTCTCCTCTCTTTCTCTCTCTTCTGAGTCGACCTCACAGTTACGTACTTCCTAATGCAATTAATAAAATAGAATACTCAATTATGCAATTAGAAAATTTGTAAACGCAACGTCAAAAGCTTCTGAAAAATCATTTGTACAATTATATTTTGTGGAGTAATATAATTATAAAAATTTAATAAGACATTTTTAAATTAATATACAATAATTAAATTATTGTAATTTATTCGATATTTTGCAGTACTAATTATTTTGTCTTAATTTCTTATAGTATAAGTTACAGACGATGGAAATAATTTTTTTTTAAAACAAAAAATGGAGTGCTCTTCTCAAGTAACTTCTATACGCGTGCCAAACGGAATATTGTTGTTGATATCAATTTGTAATCCGACACAATCCTATTAGCAATGGTATGAAAACGAGCTTGGTCTGGAATTGCGGTCAAACTAATGAGGAAGGCTTTCTTGTGAATATCTCGAATACGTTCAAGAATAGAAGCGCAAGAATGGAAGCGCAGGTGACAGAAGCGAGATTCCTAAGGTGGACTTTAGTATCCAAGAAGCATCCGTATATATTTCGTACTGAAACAAAGTTTTCTGTGTGTCTTAGAGGTCTTTTTGTGCCGATTCCATTTCCTTCGTGAATACGAAACTCAGGATATCCGTCGTGGAAATAAAACTAGCGGAATTAGCGATTAACATGAAACGTAAGTCGCGTTGATTCAAAGAGCGCCGAGGTCGCCAATGATTGCGACGGTCAATTGCACGTTTGCGATAATTCGCTCAAATCGAAGGAGAGCCTTGTTCACAACGAGCTTTAATCTTCCAGTTGTATTAATTAATCGCTTGTTAAATCTTATTCAAAAAGTAGTTTGTAAATTCAAGTTCGGGCTATTATTACTTTTCAAGCCATGTTAATTATGTGGAAATAAGAGTAAAGGATTTGTGAAAGCATTTGCAATTGAATTGTTTAACTGATTGCGAATTATATTTTTCGATATTTTCTTAATTATAATTAATTTTCTTCGAAGTATGCTGTTAATTGATTTGTTAAGTATCATTATCAATTGATTTGAGGTGTATATATTTAAAAAAATATATATTTAAAAAAAAGCCAATCAAGATTCGTGAAAAATAAAAATACAGGATAGCGACAAAATTGCTTTCTAAAAATAAATAGTAAATCCTCATTTTGTAGATTTATCTTATTCTCGACAAAGCTTCATCGTTGTTGTCATAATAAAATACTAATTATTCTTTTTAATATTTAGAAAATGTATGAACTTAACGCAGACGAGAAATTCTGAATATTTTCTTACATAATTGTTTCTTCAAATGACATTTAAAAATTTATGAATATCCACATTGCGAAATTATTCATTTTATTCATCTACATTTGATAGAACTTTTTAGTTACGCACATAATGTAATTACAAAATGTAATTGATGCTTTTCATTATTCACATCTCGCCACAGTATTTTTTGCGACTCGCGTAAAAGTTTTAATTTGAAACACAAACAAACGTTCTAAGAATCTCGTATTTTTCGCCTCTATTTATCGAAGCGGGACTGGAGAAAAAGCTCGTTGCTACACTTTATTCATAAGACTCATTATTATCTGACAGCTTGTTATGACGGTAATGCATGGGTTTAGTGTTTCTTCAAGAATTTATAGCGACCTTGGCGCAAAAAGGAGAGCCTGGGTCGTCATAAATGACACGAGAAGGGTTCAACATAATGGGTTGACTCATCAATTGAGATCAATTATAGTTAGCCTGTAAAGTTCTACATCATAACATTTTTCTGCGAAATCTAGGCGGATATCTTTCTCGAACGAACTTATTTATTTATTGAAACATTATTGACATAAAAACTTTATTTTTAAAAAAGCATTTTTATCTGAAAATCAATTTATTAAAGAAATCGAATTATCCCTTATGAATTTTGATGGGAGCATTGAACGTATTGAGAGCATCAAAAAATATTAGACTCATATTTTTTTATCTCAAGGTTTTAGGGTTGAAAATCTGGAGATGGGGATAAATTAAAAAATTTGATATTTTTGAAAAATGTAAATACACATTAGATGAGATATAAAATACTATAAAACTTTTTGTATAAAACATTTTTTTATACATTTCATTGTTTCGTTGAAAATGAAAATACTTACAAGGAATCATTTTGATTCCTAAATCTTAAGATAAGTAAATAAAAAAATATATATGAGTCTAATATTTTTTAATATCTTACATATATTAGATGTAGTAAAAAGAAATCCATTATTTTTGCATGAAATTGAATGGAAAAAATAATGGATTTCTTTTTACTACACTTAATATAAAGTCCATTAAAATCAATGAAAAATAATTCTGACGGTTCTTTTATAAAGATTATAAAAACAAGTTGCGCAATAAACGTGCCCTAATAACGTGCCCTTTATCTAATAATCTTGTGATTCATACTTGCGTCTTTATACAATTAATTCTTGTATACATTAATTCTTGTCTTCTTAATATCACAAATGAAATTAAATGTTTCTATTTAGCTCGAATTATCGTTTCAAAATTGCACCTCATAATTTTTATTATTCAAAAAGTCGCACCGTGTCAAAGATAAATCTTGTTCTTAAAAAAAAAAGAAACATTAAATTTTTATGTGTGACTATTAAATTTCTTTTTAATAGTTACACACATAAAAAAATTATCGAAACATTTAAAGAGCAAATTTCAAAAAGGTAAAACTTTCGTTCATTACTTAGAAAGTTTTTAGCCTGGATGAAAATGAGGCAAGTGCAAAAAGGATCATTCCACCAGAGATCCGGAGGAAGATATCCATTACGACGCGTGATTTTCAACAACAGACACCGCCGTGCTCTTAACAGCGGGTGCGGTCTCGCGTCCTGGAAACGTGTTCATTAGCATACTTCGATTAAACAATGTCCTTAGCAAGCGCGCTTTTCCTTCCACGAGTGGGATGGGAAATAAGTGCAGAGGGAAAGCTGCGGAAATGGTCCGCGGCGATACCAACGGGCGAAGCGGAATTATTTATCTCGCGCTGGCCGCGCGGTCGTCCAGGTCCTTGATAAATAGATCCTCGCGCGAAACGTTGCAGCAGGTTTCCGCCAGTCCAGAAAGGACCATTAGATAGGGATCCACACTGTGGTGGCAGTGGTGGAAAAAGGAGAAAAAAGAAGAAAGGGAAAAAAAAATGGAAAGCAGATCGGTCGGCGTGTGCGGGGTCGGCGAAATAAAAGCGGCCGTTTATAGTCGCCGCTGGATATGCTGGGATATATGCTCTCCGTTCTTTTTCATCGGGTGCATCGCTATGGAAAATTGAAATAATTAATCGGGTGTCCGGTGCCCTTTTTCTTCTCTTTCACATTCTTCCTCTCTTTCG
>Ga0157363_1007850_pt1 | contig 10120 bp, 4 predicted proteins | sample AttsexASBM1_FD_111477 | JGI IMG/M metagenome (GOLD analysis project Ga0157363, IMG submission 111477) | Fungus gardens microbial communities from leaf cutter ant in Ribeirão Preto, State of São Paulo, Brazil - Atta sexdens ASBM1 | ecosystem: Host-associated > Fungi > Mycelium > Unclassified ...
CGCCACGCCTGCACGCGCGCCCTCAGCTTAGGAGGGCGCTGGCACAGTGCTTCATCGTCAAGGTCCTTGTCAGCTGCGGGCAGTGCTTCAGCCTCGGCCAGCAACTCACTACAGGCGGTCTGCAGTGCGTGGAAATAGCGAATTGCTGCAATCCGGCTGTAGGCTACCACCTGTGCCTTGTAGCCATTGGGCAGGATGTTGGTGACGTAGTGTCTCAGGATATCGCGCGCCTTGTCGGCGATCAGCGCGGGGGCATCAAATATATGGCCCTTGGTGGCGTACTTTTTCTTGATCAGCTCCAACTCGTCCTGACTGTGTTCGCGGAACAAGTCCTCGAACAGCTTATCGAGGCTCGTCCCGTCTTTCACTGCGCCTTGGGCAGTGCGCCCTTCGTAAAGCACAGGCACTGTCGCGCCATCGTCCTCGGCTTCCTTGATGGTGTATTTATCGATGAACGCACCGAAAATTTCGTGGGTGCGTTTCTTGTCACCCATGATGATCGGTGTACCGGTAAAGCCGATGCGAACGCAATTGGGCAGTCCCGCCAACAGGTTCGCGTGCAGATCACCGGCCTGGGTGCGGTGCGCCTCATCGATCAATACCAGAATACTCTCGTCATGATTGAGCACCTCGAATGGTTTGTTGACCAGATAGGACGCGCACTTTTCTGCGGCTTTGAGGGTCGCTGCAGCTACTGCCGGAATCGGCGTATCTTCATTGCTCTCCTGCTCGGGATTGCGATATTTCTGAATGGTGGCGAATACCAAGCCTGGGCCCTGGCGGCGCGCCAAGGCTTTAACACCCTCGATATTGGAGGCCACCTCCGGCAGCTCACCACTCAGAGTGGCGGTAGCGGCGAGCTGGTTTTGCAGGTCTTTACGGTCAGTGACCACGATGATCTTGAAGCGGCGCAACTTTGTATCCGTGCGCATCTTACGTACCAGAAATACCATGGTCAGGCTTTTACCCGAGCCTTGGGTGTGCCAAACGATGCCGCCACGTTGGTCACTTTCGCCATGTTCAGAACGAGTCTGTCCGCGTTTCATACGGGTCACGGTACGGTTCACCGCGCGGTACTGCTGATAGCGGCAGACCGTTTTGATTGTCTGCCCACCTACCTGCATAAAGAGCATGAAATGCCGGATCAGATCGAGCAGGTGGGCTGGGGTGAGCATGCCTGCCACCAAGCGCTCCTGTTCGGACAGTTTGGCTTTGCCCAACTGCTCGGCTACTGACTGCTCGCTGCCGGTGCCATCCGGGCCAGCCACGGTCTTCCATTGGGAGAAATGCCCGAAGCCAGCACCAATGCAGCCCACCCGTGCTTCGTCGTAGCTACTGGCAACCATCAGTTGCACGCTGGCGAACAATGTCTCGTTGCCCTCGTTCTCCTCGACCTCGAAGGCCGCCTTGCGCTGGTTGCTGTAGCGGCGCAATTGATCGACAGCTTCGGCCAGCGGTTCTGGAATGGACGGGCTCTTGCACTCCACCACCACGAACGGGATGCCGTTCACCAGCAATACCAGATCCGGGACGATAAATTTCTTGCCGCTGTTATACCCTGGCGGACAATCCACCCGGAACTGGTTGATCACGCTAAAGTGGTTGTTGGCTGGAGTGTCCCAGTCGATGTACTGAATAGTCTGGCCACGCCCGCCGTCCCAGCCTGGGAGGCCATCGACAGTGATACCTTTGAGCAGCAACTCAGTGACCGTCTGGTTGGTTTCCATCAGCTTACCGGCGCTCACTCGAATAACGGCCGCCAGTGCTTCGGCAATACGCTGCTCATCCAGCCAGGGCTTACCATCGCGCAGGTTGATGGCACACAAGCGCTCAGCCAGTAAGGCCCGTTGAATCACTTCACTGAAGCTGTTGCGACCCGTGATGGCCGTATCGTCGAGGCTGCCCTCGATATGCTTCCAGTTCAGCCCCTGTAACTGAGCCACAAAGGGTTTTTCGACGTCTTCCAGTTCCCAGCCCACGGGTTACTCCTTTAATCCAGTTCAGGCGTGTATGGGCTCATACAGGCTCATAGCGGCTCATTCCGGCTCATTCCGGCTCATTCCGGCTCATTTCAAGGCGCCAAGGGTGTAGGTTGCTCCTCGATTCTTGCCGCTCTGCAAAATGGCGCCTTTATCTTTTAGCTTTTTCAGCAGCTTGGCTGCTTGGTCAGCTGATATGCGACACAGTCCCATGACCTCGGCACGTCTGATCTGTCCATGCTGCTGTACATAGTTCAACACCATTTGCTCATGTTGAATGGGTGTGAAGCCCGCCTGGCGGGTATAGCCGGCCTTATCGCCCGCCGCCTGGTACAGACTGGCTGACAGGGTGTAGCTGCGTCCACGGGTAGAACCGTGGGCCTCTACCAAGCCGGCTTCGGTCAGGGCCTCCAAGGTGCGTTTGGCGCTGGCAGTGTCGCGCTGGATCTGTACGGCCAGCTCATCGGCTGTGACGCGCTTACTTTCGTGCAAGGCGGCAAGGGCAATTAGGCTGTCGATGGGCAGCTCGGCGTTGGTAGCACGTTCCTGCTCGACTATCAGGCGGCGCAAGTCCAGATTGGCCTCTGCGGTGGGTAGGCGCAGCACCACGCTCTGGGCGGTGGTGTAACTGTAGTCTGGGGCCGGTCGGCCGAACTTGAGCATGCCGCGGAAAATTTTATCGACGCCTCGACCAGAGCGTTCGACCACGCCAATACGCTTCATGGCGTCGGCCAGACTCGGGTTGCGCGGGCGCGGTTCGGTCACCAGCAGGTTGGCCAGGGTCACCCCATCGACGAGGCCGCCGGGGTTGCTGACCACCAGGGCATCGTCCTCCAGGCGCACATGCACCGCGCCTCTGCCATGGTAATCACGATGCACTAAGGCATTTGCTATGGCTTCACGGAAGGCGCCGAGGTCGACCTTGGGCACCGGCACGCGGAATAGGCCGACCTGTAGTTCTTCCTCTGGGTTGTAGGGACGGAAGTTGGTTTCCAGCCAGTCCAATGCCTTGAGCAATGGGAAGCGGCGAAACTCATTGAAGCGTACTGTCTGCTGGGCCAGCACTTGGAAAGCAAACTCATGGGTGGGCACAAGTTGGCGCAGGGAGGTTTCCCGGCCGATCAGTAGCAGACCGGTAAGAGTCGGCACGCGCGTACCGTCCGGTTGGCGTGCAGTGAGTAGCAGTGCACCGTCTAGAGCTTCATCGTCTAACTCCAGCAGCACTCGGTCGCCGCCGTATTGCTGCACCGCCTGGCGCAGGCGTTCACGCTCCAGAGGGTCGAGGTCCGCCAGGGTAGCGCCAGCCACCGGCTGGGCAGAGACATCAAGCAGGCCGAAGCTGCTTGCGCGGCTGCTGCGCTCATGGGGCAGCAGGGCCACGCATTCGGGGGTGCCGTCGTGCTTTAAACGACGACGCAGATAGACACCGCTGGTAGTGGCCACCTCTCCTTGAGTTTTGAGTACATGGATACGCGCCACTATCACGCCATCCAGATCGAGCGCCTCGGTCTGTATGTTCAGCGATGGCGAAGTGCGCGCTGCGACCATACCAGCCAAGCCCTCCAGCAAGTTGTGCTCGGCATGCAGGCCGGTGGGTGTGCCGTTATCCTCAACACCCAGCCATAGCTCACCACCCTCGGCATTGGCCAGGCAGACCAGTGCTTCGATCAGTTCGCGGTCGGGAAGCTTGCTGCGGTCGCTCTTGAACTCGACGGTAAGGGACTCGCGGGGCGGTAGGCGCTGGGGCATATCAGGCTTCCGTTTGTGCGGGTGTAAGTATTGGGGACACTCGGACGCGGCCGGTCAGCAGGTCGTCCATCAGACCGGATTTAAGTTCCGACAGTTTCTTCGCCTCAGTCATAGTGTTCTGAATGCGGTTGTCGATTTCATCCAGTCCAGCAGCTATCTGATCCTGCTCGAATCGTGATGGTAAGACTGATGGAAGTTTACGGATTGTCGGCAGATTCAAACCTGCTTTTGCACCGGCATCATTCAGTTGGCTGATGTATGTCTGCATGATTGGCCCTGCCAGGTAATGCCCAACAAAACGGGAGTTAACGAGCGAGCTACTTGGGCGGACCAGGGCTATGTGCTGATTGATGTAAGCTTCTCCCATCCTTTCCGGTACCACCCCGATGACGCCAAGATCGGCAGTGATGGAAACTAGAATGTCTCCAGATTCCAGCCTCGTGCGCTGCCCGTCGCTATTTATCGGAGGTTGCACGCGAATAACCTTATCGTATCGAAAATTGATATGCTCTCGCGTCAAGTTACCAATACGTACAAAAAAGGCGCCATGATCGGAGTAGAACCGCGCCCAGTCACGTGAGCCACTGGTGATAGCGCTGGATACGGACTCCAGAGTGGTTACAGCCCATTCCCTCGGAATCCAACCTAACAAAGTTTTTTTATAGAGCTGTGGCGCTTCGCCCTGTGGCGGACGCAGTTGGCCATTGGCGTCAATGCCACGGGTCAGTAGGTCGTGCAGCAGACCCCGTTTGACAGCCTTGAGTTTGTCGATGAGCGTCTCAGTTTCTCGGATGGCGGTATCGAGGGTATCGAGGACCTGGGCAATAGCTCGTTGCTCAGCTTGAGAGAAATCCTTGACGATGAATTCATTAAAGAACTGTTTCTGTACGCGCTGTTGGCCAGCAGAACCAACCATCTGTCGCTCAGCAGCCTGTCGAAAGCGTTGGCTCTGTGTAACGTGAAACAAGAAGCGTGGACAAACGCTTTGTTTTGCGCGTAATACATGAAACTCTGTGCTGCCAAAGCCAATACCGTTGCGCAGACCCTGCGCATGCGCACCCTTGCCGTTCTCAAGGCAAGGCGTTATTTTAGCGACAAGCACGTCGCCTTCCTCAAATGCAGTAAATCCAGCTATTACAGAGCGTAGTGGTCGTGTCTGCTTATTAATCCAGTCACCCGACTCAGACACATCGCTCATCGAGATGAACGAAACCTCATCATTACTATTGATTTCCTTTGGAATACAGAGCTTTGGGTTAATTTCGGCAATTGCCGAAAGTGCAATGTTATACATAGCCCAGCCCTTTCAAGAATCCCAAAAGTGCGTCTGTCGCCATATCGCGGTTATGCTCAATTTCGTTAAGTGTTGCCTGGTATTTGTCCCACCAGTTCTCAAAGATAGCTACTATTTGCTTGCGCTGGGCGGTGATATAGTGTTCAAGTATGACCTGCATGTCATCGTGCAAAATAGTCAGCAGCAGCACAGCGGCCTGTGACTCATCTAGCCCGTCGACGGACTGATTTAGCTGGTTGGTGAAATTCTTTTGCTGGATTTTTATCTGTTTTTTTATCTTGATCAGCTCTGCCTTCCAATTCATCAGCTGAGCTTCATCAATAGGATTTTCTTCATCATCGGACTTTGCCGCGCTGTTGGCGTCGTCAGCTCCTTCCTTTTCGTTTTGGGTGACGGCCTTAAGCTGACTATCAAGCTCGACCTTCTTTGTTTCCAGATCGGCCAAGCCGACAACGAAACTGCCAAGAAGAAGCTTCACCAACTTATGCTGCAGTGGGTCTTTCTTGCTGGTTTTGTCATCAAGGGCAGTTATTATGCTAGTGCGCCAAGCATCGATCACTCCTCGGCTGCCGCGTGCCATCAGGCTGAGTAGGTCATATTTGCTCTGGTACCAGAAGCCAGCAACGATGCCACGCACGTGGAAGGGGTCGAGCAGGCCAATACCTTCCAGCGTCTGGCTAAAGCTGGTCAGCAATTCGCCGCGCAATTCGACCAGTGCAAAGCTGCTATTTAGCTTCCCTGCCAATGCACTGATTCGCGGGCTATGCTCGTGCCACCAACGTTCGAAACTTTCACGTAGAGCGGCTTCCTTGGTCTGCAGGCCTGCGTTGTGCTCTATGGCCGGCTTGAGATCGGTGCGACGGATCAGTTTGCTGTGAAAATCGAAATACTGTGCGTCGCGCGCCACGAAGAGGTCCCGTGGGTCGAGGCCATGGGCAGCAAAAAGCTGAGCTTTTGCTTCGACTTCGGCCTTGGGCACACCGCCTAGCAGGTGCGCACGCACATCATGTGGCTCGGGCGGCGGCGCGTTATCCACGTAGCGGCGGATATTGAGGTTGTAGTCGTTGTCGCGCAGTGCGTTGATATTGATCACGTCGCTGAGACCGTCGATCTGACGAAACTCTTCGAAAGCAGTGGTGATCTTCTCGATGTGCTCGGGTAATAGGTAGTTCTGCGCACGTCCCTCGAAGTACTCGCGGTCGGCGTTGATAAACAGCACCTTACCCTGGCGCTCGGAAGGCTTGGCGCTGACACGGTTGGCGCCTTCCTGCTTTTGTTGGCGCAGGATGAGGATGCAGGCCGGAATGCCGGTGCCATAGAACAGGTTGGCCGGCAGGCCGATCACTGCTTCGAGCAGGTCGTTCTCGATAATGCCAGCGCGGATGCCGCGTTCCTCACCGCCCCGGAACAGCACGCCGTGGGGCAGTACGGTGGCGATCATGCCCTCATCACGGGTCACAGCGAGCATGTGCTGGAGGAACATCAGGTCGGCCTTTTTCGACCCCAGCGGCACCTCGCCAAAGCGGAAGCGTTCCTCACGGAAGGTCGGATTCCAGGCCAGGCTGCCATCCGGGCTCTTTTCGGTATGGCCCCAGTTGATAGAGAACGGTGGGTTAGTGAGGATGCGGTCGAAGCGGCGCAGTTCGCCATCCTCAATGTGACGAGGGTCAGCCAGGGTATCTTCGTTCTCCAGCCAAGCGTCGCTGATGCCGTGCAACAGCATGTTCATCTGCGCGATGGACCAAACGGTGCCGTTGAACTCCTGACCGAAAAGGTTAGCCTTGCGGCCATCCTCGCCGTGCTCGTCGATATATTCCTTGGCGGCGATCAACATGCCGCCCGAGCCGCAGCAGGGGTCATAGACATCATGGGCAAGGGCTGGCTTAAGCAGGTGCACCATCAGTCGCACAACTGAGCGCGGCGTATAGAATTCACCGCCTTTTTTACCGGCTGAATCGGCGAACTCGGCGATCAGGTATTCGTAGGCTGCCCCGAGGAGGTCGGGAAACTCGAAGTCACTGTTGCGCAGGCGCACTTCACTAAAATGAGTGATGAGCTGGCGCAGCTTCTGATCAGAAATCTTGCTCTGGCCGACCTTCCGGGTGAAGTCGATGTGCTCCAGTACCCCTTCCAAGGAAGCGTTACTTTCTTCGATGCCGCCTAGGGCCTTGTTAAGGAGATCGCCGACGTTGAGGTGCGCCTCGTTGAGCAAATACCCGAAGCGCGAATGGCTAGGCACCCAGAAATTGCCATTAAGCCTGTACCACCACGGATTCTCCGCCGTGACAAAGGCCTCAGCCTTGCTCTTGCCGGCCTTCATTTCATCGGCAACGACCTGCTCATAGCGCTCCTCGAAAACGTCAGAGCAGCGCTTGAGGAACAGCATGCCGAAAATGTACTCCTTGAACTCTGAGGCGTCCATCTTGCCGCGCAAGATATCGGCAGCTTTGAACAGATGGCGTTCCAGTTGTTGCAGCGTGAGGGGCATTGCGAAATCTCTTGTGGGCACCAGGGAGCAGATGTTGATCCTGATGGCATAAAATGAGGATGATTCTACCTCAATCCAAGCTTGGTACTGATCAGTCTCGTTTACAGAGAGGCAGGGAAATACCATTGCTTCTCTCACGCGTCCCGCCCTATAAGCGGTATTGCAACGGCAGAGGGGCGACATCGGTACTAGTGTTCATTGACTTCAGCGGCGTGACAGCCTGATCACTCAACGCTGAAACCAAGGGTAAAGCGTCTGGCTTCGATTGCGTAAGGAGCGTTGCTCAATGTGGAGCGCTTGGCTAGCGATTGTCAGGCGATAGCGTTGCTTGCTGCTGTTAGGCCTGTCTGGAATGGTCATCTCGGCCATGCCAAGCGCAAACAGCGGGGCTAGGGCCAGCGTGCGGAGCTCGGTACGATCGTTTTGCCCTGCAAGCGTCATCAGCCCAAATACAGCATGGTCGCCTGCTATCTTGCTTAGCAGCTTTATCTGCCCTTGCAAAAACTGGCTTACTGATTTTGACTTGGGCCCTGCTTAAGCCCAACTTAGGCCCAGTTCAGCCCTACCTGGTCCCTGATTATCGCCAAGTCAGGCTTCACTTGGTTCCAGTTTGGCCTTTACCTGGTCCCGCAAGAGGCCAGTTTTCGACAGTCTGCTGAATGACCACCTTGAACCAGTTTATTTTGCCGGTCGTCTTCTGGTGCGACCATTGGCCAGGCATCAATGACACATGGGATGCCGGCGCCTAGCCTGCGGTAAGACATGCGTGCGCCGTACCAGACTGATTAGAGGCTGCACTCTATGGATCAAACTCGCCTGGAGCAGGGCTGGATAGCAAGACACAAAAAAGGCACTGCAGCTATTCGCTCAGTGCCTCTCGGTATTGCAGATTTGGTGGAGCCGGGGGGATTTGAACCCCCGTCCGCCAGTGCTCCGCTGTCGGTCCTACATGCTTAGCCGTGTCTATTCAGTTAACCCGCAGCCGCCCGACGGGCAGGGTGCTTTGGGCGAGTTGTGTAAGTTTTAGCCACTTCGTCCACAACGTACTACGCGGCGATCCTGTTCTGTATGACAATCAGGTCGGGTTTACAGGCATCCCCTAGTGATTGCTGGAGCCGAAGCTACCAGAAGGGAGGGCTCGGCTGCTTACGCAGCGAGAGCGTACTCCCCGTAGGTTTCGTCATTGGCAACTATAGAAGTTGCAACAGTGGATTTACGAGTTCTGTTACCAACTCGGCATGCACCTAAAGTTTCACTACCGGCGTCGAATCCTAATCGGCCCCAGGGTCAAGCTCAGGTTGCCGTACCTCGCGGTACGTGAAACGGACTATACCGCATCTGGCGGGCGGCGTCGACTCCTGGTCTGGCCGCCTGCCGGGGGCGGCTTAGCGGCCGTTGCTGCTCTTCTCGAGGTTCTCGAGGTCGGTCACGACCTTGCTGGTGATCGCGATGCATTTCTTGGTGTCGCCGGCGGCCTGGGCGCCCTTGGCTTGCTTGACCTGCTCGTCGATGTCGGCAGCTGGGCCACCGGTTTCGGTAGTGCCGACGTTGGCGGCGGTGTTGGTCGCCTGCATGTCGTTGATCTTCTGCAGGTTGATGGCGCACAGGTCGTCGGCGGCGAACGCCGGAGAGGCCAGCAGGGTGGCGGCTGCGAACAGGGCCGAAAGCGCGGTACCTTTCATAGATGTCTCCTCGGACAATGGCCTCTCACAGATGGGCCTGTTTCATGGACTGTGCGCGCTCGCGCAGGGTTCAATCGGGACTGTGCCGCGATCTCCCATGAACGGCTCGGCTGACCGGGCCTGGCAACATTTCGAATCGATATCGAAAGGGGCCAGGCCCGTCAGAGAGGGTGGCTTCAAGCCATCAGGCGGGTTCTGGCATGGGCGCGGCCTTGCTCAGTGGCCGGGTGACGCGATCCACCAGGTAGACCAGGCCGTGGTAGTCGATGCCGCTGTGGTCGGAGAGGCCGATCTCGCAAGTGCGGCTGGTGGAGATGCCTTCGCCGCAATACTGCACCGCGTCCTTGAGGCTGCGCAGGGCGTGGGCGTTGAGCTCGGGGGTGGTGAAGCCCTTGTCGCCGGCGAACCCGCAGCAGTGGATGCCTTCGGGGATGACCACCTGCTTGCTGCAGCGTCGGGCCAGGTCGATCAGGGCCTGGCTTTCGCCCAGGTGCTGGGTGCTGCAGGTCACGTGTACGGCGACGGGTTCGTCCTGGGGGGTGAACTCGAGCTTGTCGAGCAGGTAGGTGCGGATGAAGCGCACCGGGTCGTGCAGTTCCAGGCGGGTGTCGGCCAGGTCCTGGACCAGGCGCAGGGTGCAGGGGCTGGTGTCGCAGTAGATCGGGTCGATGCCGCCGCGGCTGGCCTGGAGCAGGGCGTTGATCAGTTCCTGGCGCTTGAACTCGGCCTGTTCGGCATAGCCCTTGGAGGCGAAAGGTTGACCGCAGCAGAGGCTGTCGGCGTTGTCGGGGAAGACCACCTGGTAGCCGGCCTTTTCCAGCAGGGCGCGGGTCTTGTCCAGCAGGGAGGTCTGCTCGCGGTCGCTGGCGGCCGGGCCCATGACGCGGGAGACGCAGGCGGCGAGGTAGACCACCCGTGGGCGCGGGTC
>Ga0157363_1007851_pt1 | contig 10117 bp, 9 predicted proteins | sample AttsexASBM1_FD_111477 | JGI IMG/M metagenome (GOLD analysis project Ga0157363, IMG submission 111477) | Fungus gardens microbial communities from leaf cutter ant in Ribeirão Preto, State of São Paulo, Brazil - Atta sexdens ASBM1 | ecosystem: Host-associated > Fungi > Mycelium > Unclassified ...
AAAATAAAGTAAATTGTAATGAGTGCAATGAAACAAATACTCTTGTTTTGTTCAAATTTCAAATCAAAGTAAATGCTATTAGATTTGTTCGCGTTACTTATACTTTTTGCAGTCAGCATCTTCACTTTTTCTCTTCAAAGTTTGAATATATATTTATCTCCTTTTAAGTTATAAAAATTTTTGAGGATTTGAAACAACGCAGACATATCTATTATATGCATATATCTCTCTCTCTCTCTCTCTCTCTCTCTCTCTCACACATTTTTCTCAAATTTAAATAAAAATCGATATCTTTTATTTAAATCTGTTTGGACAAATTGTTTAGAGTTGCATATTATCAGAATGTTACTACTCTGCAAAATGGCTTCCCTTATACGTTATTCAAAATATTTTCATAATTCCGTCAATATTTTAGAGATAACTCAGATAAAAGTTTTTGTTAAAAAAAATCTTGTATTTATAATTGCATAGGAAAACATAAAATAAGGAGCTCTATTAGAGAGTTCCTAATCATAATATTATATCATATATATATATATATATAATTATAATAAATATAATAATTATAACAAAAAAATACCAAAAACTCTTCTCTTAATGTAAATAAATTGTTTAGCAATGAAGTGTTAATCGAAATCGTTATAAAAAACATTTTTCATGACTTCTGTGCGTATCCTGATATCACAACAGCTTTTGTACGAATGAACATATCGGGGAATGCAACAAAGACGGGAGAAGAGAACACGATGAACAGGAGGAGGCGGTGCAACGGTAGGCACGTCCGCTAATTGGATAATTACGGAGTGCGCCGCGTTTGTTTTATAATTGGGCGAAACCGGGGAACCGTCGTTGCCTCGACGTGCCAAACAACAAAACGGCCGGAGTCACGCTCTACGTGACAAACTACCCTCGGAGCTAATCCAGGAGCCGAGGGTTCGCATCCCTCCGACTCCCTAAGCCCATCCCACCCCCATCGACTCGTGCTTTCGAGCCCTCCGCGCCAGCCGACGTCAACCACTCTTCGACTCGCCGCCGATTCATCGTTTGTCCACCTACCAACGGTTCACCACCGCCCATCTTCGTGACACGACGTGGGGCAACTTGTCTCCTTTCTCTCCAATTTTTATGAAGAGATAGAAGAGATATAATTTAAATTCAGATCATTTCTTTAGGTATCATTCATTTTAAGAAGACATCTTTCTACAAAGAAAAATAAAATTTTTTTACGTTAGATGAATTTGTTATAAATCTCCTCCTTCTTTTTAGTTACGTGCAGAGATAAAGTAAAATATAATTTAGATCTAAATCATCTAAGAAAAATTTGTCTATGTTAATCAAAAGAGGACAACAACTGAAAAGTTTGTTTCTATCCAATTGTGATAAAAAAATAAGATTAACGACCATCCATAGTTCGATATAAATAATCTTATTAGCGATAATTTTTTAAACTGTAATTAACTGTAAATAAAAAGTAAAATAAGAAATGCGCCCTGAGATACGATAAGAAAAAAAATTCCTCTCAATGCCATCGAACTTGAAGAAGTCGCGTGCGGGCGCTTTAATTCGACTCTTCTAATCTTGGTATTGTCAGAAGAACAAGGCAGCAAAACAAGTAGTAGGAGAAACTGGTCCCAGTTAGAAAACGATTGACTCACTGACTGACTGATTACGAAACGCTCTTTCGTTAGGGTCGCAAGCCCTTCCCGACCCTTCAATTCAATCCCTTCCTCGCTTGGCGTTTCGATCTCAGCGTAAACACGTCTCGTGCATCACCTAGCTATGTCAAAAGTTCTAGAAATTTATGCGCAATAAGCATGAAAAAAATAATTGGCGCAGAACCGCTTCGGGAGAAAGGCATTAACGTGATGAAAAATAATCACCTCTAATATAATATAGTGGAATAACACAGTGAAATACTTGTTCATTAATTTTTACAATTTCATTCATATTTCAGAATTTTAATAATATTAACATAAATTTTATTAACATAAATTAAATATATGAGAAGCGCCAATTTGCTTCTCACATATTTAATTGATTTATTTATATAAATTATTCAATTTCTAATCTTATTCAATATAAATTTTTCTTATGCATAATTTTGTTTTTTTTCAATTTCAATAAAATCAGAGACTGGTATCAATAATTACTTTGATAAGAAAATCGCTTCGAGTACTTTCCTATTTTCAGCTTTTTTTCATCTTTAACATCATAATTCTCTGGTATTAACTAGCTTCTAACGCGAGAGGCATGCGTATAATAATAATATGACTTACCATGAAGTTCCATATACAAATTCGTCGGTGGAGGAACATTCGCGTACGCAGTCGATCTGTTATTACGATTCACATGATGACTGTAAGAAAACATTTTGTGTTATTTAACGTATTAATATATCTAACATAATAATATATCTGTATTAACATTAATAATATAATAGAATAGAATATTCCATTGCAAAAAAGAAATCACTTCTTTAATATATAAAATTTTATATATATATATATTAAATATTATTTCATACGAAAATAATAAAATATTTGAAAAAAGTCGTAAATTTATCTGAGATTTAAATTAAATATCTAATTTAAAATGTTCTTAAATTGTGTCATTATTAGATACTTTCATTTGTAATTTGTACAATTGCGAATCTATATTAACAGCAAATATTTTTATTACAAATATTTTTTGTAACCTTCGGTGTTCGAAACAAAAAAAAAAGGGACACAGATTCTGAATAACAACAAGAGACATATTTATCGATAAAATTACACAGCTGATCATAACAATTAATACTTACTCAAGCATTCTACGTCCTGCCTGTTCTAACGAAGCTGACTGTGTAGATCGAGTGAAACCGATTTGTGGTACCCACTGAGTCCCGTTTTTGTGATTCAAAGCGTCGAAATCTTGCGGCTTCAGGACGCGCGGCGGTTCTTTAGCTCCCTTTAGTTTGCGAGCGAGAAAAATGTAGCTGTTATTGTACTTGGGATCCCTAAACTTGATACTGCAAGCCGAGAGAAAGATACATTCTAGATACTTTCTTCTATCTTTTATTGTCAACGAATAATATTAGATAATCAACGTTGGGATTTTGCAACTCTTAACGATAATCAAGGATGTTAGTATCATTAAGTTATCATTATGCAGGTATTATATCATAAAAAAAATTGCACAATGATAATATAACGATTGACTTGTTAAGAGTTACAGAATCCCAGTGCAGATTATAGTTTATTTTAAGGAGGTTGCATAACGAATATATACAAACCAGTATACTTTGTTGTTCCTAACCGGTAAACCTCTCACAGGTGAAGGCAATGTACCACCGTCACTCACACAATCTTCCGATAGAAACACAGTACCTCGCATCCCGTCTATGCTTATCTCGACCTCCTTGTCGAATCCTATGCGATTCTTGTACAGACCTTTTACAAAATTGTAACCACTATTCTCTATTCCGACATACAGCCTGTCGTCACCGCGAACGTTTCTCATTTCTGAAAATGGAAAAACATGAAATAAATATAATATTTGATATGTGCATTTATATATATATGTATATATATTTTACAATTGTATTATTCCGCACGTTAACTTTAAAGTATTCGAATGTAAATACAACTCTTTTTCTGAGAAAATTAAAGAAATTAGGCGGGAATTCATTGGAACATTCTTCGATATCCTCGATGAGCTGAAGTTGGCTGAAGTTATCGAGAAATCGCATATTGTGAAGAGGTTAGTGATACGATTTAAAATTGCGCTTTCTTATATCGATATATTCATAATCTGTTCTTATTTTAAGCAGTCTTAAGCTGCTAATATAATATTTTAAGACTATTTATTTACGTTTCTTAAATATTTCTTAAGAACCGACTATAAATATACTGGCCTTAAAACCGTGAATTTAACTTTCGAAATTCAAATTTGTAGCCTACTTCAAGGGAGCGCAAAATTTGAATTGAATTTAGTTTATCATCAGCGAGATGTCATTAAAAATAAGTGGAAAACGCTATATTCAGTCAAGATAGATCTTCGCATCTAATATTCTTTATGAATTTGTACAATTTTCAAAAACTATGCGCCAATTATTTGTCGGTATTCATTCAGCCGATATTCAAATATGGACAAATTTGCATAAAATAGATCTTTCAAAAAACGTTATTACTTACTTTCTGCTTCTGTTAAACTATCATAGTATGGCGCCAAAGCCTTGAATAATCTTTTTTCATCAACAAACGGAAGCAAAGCTACACCTTGCCAAGCAAATTTCTTTCCATTCAAGTCAATTTTAAAATCTTCTGGATAAAAATCAATGATCTGAGATTTCTGTGAATAAATAAGTTTTAGATAAAAATAATATCGAAGTAATTTATTATAAAAAATAATTACTGAATTCCCATTTAATTATGTATATAATAATTATTCTTTAGCATTTTATTTTATTCATATTTAAATAAACCTATTCATATTATATTACTTCCCTCTTTTTTCTTTTTATAAAATTATTATATTTGCTTTCAATATTATTTGAAAAAAGTACTAAAAATACTAAGAAATCAGTAATTTTAATTAGACTTTATTAAGATAATGTATCTTTATTAAAATAAGATAATGTATGATCTCAATAACATCAAATTTATTGAAGTAGATAAACTCTTTTATCTAAATTATTTCTTTATGATAAACAAATCAAAGCCTCCAGCAATAATACTTTATCAAATCAATTTAATTCGATTATTTAAAATGATTAATATCATTTGTTTTCATTGTTTTCATTTTTCAAATCATGATAAAAAATACATACTGGATCTGTCATTAATTGCGCCCATGGTTTAGGTACATGTTTTCTACTAGCAGCAGGAAATACACCCATTAATTGTTCTAATGGACGAAACTAAAAAAAAAACATTAATTACACATTTGTAAGAAATGCTTGCATTTTACAAAGAATATGTAATACTTACTGGTACAGTACCCTTCTCAAATTCCGTAGAAAGACCGCCAATATTAATAAAATCGCTTGCAAATGGCGCATAATGATATGGGAAATACCACCGCCACGATGCACAACCTTGATAATAATATCGTAAAACCCAACATAAACCTCGTACATATTGTAAAGCAACGTTATTTCTACAAGCAAACAAATAGAACCAACATTAATATGAGATATACTTTTACAAAATAAATTCTACTTATAAAAAATAAAAAACAGAAATAAAAAATATTTACAAAATTTAAAAACGTTTATAAAAATGATTCTAAAATCTATTCTATTTTTACTCTGTATTACCTAAATGCGAGATTATCAGGAGATACATCGAATTTAGATTCATAGTATCGATCTTTAAAACCATCCTCCCAAAGTCGCACCTCATCGTGCACCTGGTCATCATCCGAGTCATCATTCGAGACCTCATTAATTTTACGTTTCTGCCCTCTATTGCCCGAATTCTAGTAACAAAATAAAAAACTATAAGTTACAAATATTACATATATATATATTAAAAAACTGCAAGTATTTAAGAATATGAAATATTCACTGTTAAAAAAACGAAATAGAATACCTCAGGTCTTAGCATGCTTTCCAAGGCATTATTAGCGTTCGTGTTATCGGCGGCATTCGTATTATAATTCCTACCCTGCACACGCATTTTATAAGCTTCATAACGTGCATTCTCTATAGGTTTTACCGTTTGTCCAAGGGGCTGTAAAAATTATAAATATATTTTAAAAATTGTATATCACACTTTATTCAAAATTACAAGTGTTTATTAAATCTTTTCTTAGCAACATTCAGTGAGCTACTAATTTTCAAAATTTTATTTAGAAACATTTCAATTAAATCAATTTCAATAAAATTAATATCAGTTTAGTTTTTTGTAAATATAGAATGCATAATAAAATGAAAATCTTACAGTGGGTGCAAATTGACCTGCAGGAATCCACGTTGGTTTAAAACTACTAATGATCTCGTTTCTCTTCTTTTTGTCTTTTTCACGTTGTTTAAAAGCCAATTCATTTTGTTGCCTCTTCTTAAAGATTTCATCTTCTGCATCTCCAAGCTCTGACATTATCAATTGTACACGATCTAAATTAACGTCACCGCTATCTGTTAAAAAACCCTGGAAATAATTTAAAAAATTACTTTCTATAAACAAATATTTGCTTTAGCAATAATATTAATATTCAATAAACATTTTCATAAATTTATGGAATATTTAAAGGTAAATCAAATTGATAATTATAAATGTATATATAAATGTACACAAATAGAGAGAGATACAAGATATCTAAATCTTTTTTAATAAGAAATAATTAACAAAGAAATTTAGTATAAAAAATTAATATATATAATATATATAATATAAAAATGAAATATGTACAAAATATATCTCGATTCTTTAAACAATATTTAACAATTATACTATTTGTGTAATTAACATATTGTAAATATAAAGTATATTACAAAAAGGTATATTTTTTTAATCAGAATTAATAAGAGTATAATTTTCTAATTATTAATTTTTTATCATCTTGCTTTGTAAAAAATGTTACATACTCCGGTTTTGTATACTGCTCTTTTATATAAAGCAACAAGTCTGTCAATTGCGCCTTCTCTAATCTCCAGAGAAGGGAGGTGAGGCAAAAAATCGTTTCCTACGAAGAAACACATAAATACCCAATCATCAACAGCTCGTTCAAAATCATATTTGAATGGTAGATTTGGCATATGCAATTCTCTTTCTAAATATTCTCTGAGAACATTCAATCGCACGAATATGAACTGGCATTCAGATCCATATGTGTTCTCCTCTGGCTTTTGGTTTGGTTCCGCGCCTGTACACTCACGCATTTCATGTCCTAACTGACCACATATATCGCATGGTTTTGGCTTATTCGGTTTAAATTCTTCACGAATAATAGTAAAATTGGGTTCGTGTGTAGCAAGCCCTAACATAATTAAATCAGCATCGGCTCCGCATAAAACATGTTGCGTATTAGGATCGTGATCGGGTTGCGCTATAACACATTGCGCAAAAACAACAAAAATTGGTATTTATAGTGAAACTCTATAACTCATACATATAAAATAATACTGTACACAAATATATTTACCTCTTTGTCGCCGTATAAAATCCATTATTTTATGTTCTCCTTCGCCGGGAACATTAGCATCGCTTAATATTACTTTAATATTCCTCCAGCCTGGATCATTATTCAAGCGCTCATGAATGTAATAATGTAAACATGATGATAATCTTGCCATAAATGGTGTACCCTGAAATATGAAGCTTCCGATATATACAGCACGTAATTTCATAGTGACTGATATATTTTTCAAAATTAATAATAATTAATTGTAAAAAATTCTATTTTATTTGTCAAAAAGTATAAGTATGTTTCAGATCTTAAATACATTTTATTTCGTTAACTGGATATTAATAATAACAATACAAACAAAATTGATAATTTTGCTCTAAAATTGATAAGTATTTTTATACATATTTTATATTCTATTTATTATTATAAATTCTATTACAATATTATAATTTATAGTTACAAACCGGAGTAATACAGTTACTATCGAAATGCTCTTCCTTCGGTTTTTCGGGAGGCAAAGATGCTCCTTTGAGAGTCAATTCGGAGCGTATCCTCTCTATTTCATTAATCTTTTCTGTTGATTCTTTTGCTGCACGAAATCGTCGAGATCTTTGTTGATTCATTTTTGCTCTGGGTGCCTGTACAACAACACATTAGACATTATAATCTCATTAGTTTTCCTTTCTTTATATTTTATGTGCAAAAATACTTACAACTCCATCAATTGCCATGTAAAGTAATTTCCTTGGTCTAACAATGCGAAACAATCTGTCAATACACTCGAAAATAGCCTCCATCATCTCATCTTCATCCTTGGGAGCTGGCCTTATATTTACACAAATAGAAGATCACATAAACAATTCATAACAAACAATAAACTATTTGTGACATCTTGTTATACTTACTTATCCTCAGGATGTGTACAAGGATGTATTATACCATTCATATCAAGATACAAATTATCAAATTCTACCCCATTTGGATTTGGCTCTGCTGAATTCACAGGAATGCATACCCCGTCTGCAGATACTGACTATAAATATAAAATATCAAAATTTTACTCTTATATATCATTGGATTTAGAATATTATTGAAATAATTTGTCAAATTTTGGCAGTAAAATTAATTCATCTTAAACATGAAATATTCATATGATTATTAATTGAAAAATGTTTTGCTTAAGATATTATCATGTATGTATTTTGTGTTGAGTAAAATATTTGCGAGAACATTTAATATTTTAATGAAATAGTATTTTAACTAAACACTTTATATTTTAATGAAACTTAATTAAATATTGTGGCCCGTATTTAGAATGCGCTTTTATTTTCTAAAATTCTATAATATGCTTAATGTATAGCGCGCTAACATTGTTGTAAGAGCATTCTGAATATAGGCTATTGTATATTGATTATATTGAAAACATTTGAATATGGATCAAAGAATCTATTGAGCTTTTATTTATTCTAAATTATTAGAAATGACAAAAAATTAAATAATGTAATTCTAAAAACAAAGCATATGTTACACAAATTATCTTTTAATTTTTAAAAATCTTTTTTAACAAAACAGTTCAAAATCTTTATAACCATTTGTTGTAACACAATCTTCAGCAACACAAAAATCTTCAACAAGAGAAAATCTAAAGGTACATTCCGTTTCATACATGACATAATACATCATTTATTTATCTTTGTTGTTCACCGAATGTTAAACAAGGATAAATGATGTACTATGTTTCATACATGAAACAGAATGCCCTAATATTACATCAATTTGATATATATTGAATATTACATCAAATTTTTAATATTTAAAATATGAAAATAATTTAAATATACACAAAATTACTAAATATTACTTTAGCTTTTTTAATTTTAATTTCTTAGATATTAAATCTGACAAATAAAAGCAAATAAAGGATTATAACCATTCTAGAAAGTTTCAGAAATTTATTGTGACCTTAACTCAAATATAATTTAAAAATTTGTGCAATCCATAAGTGCAGCGATTCGTCGCAAGGATTACATCTCAGAAAGCGAGATGTAAACATGGATAAAATGTAAATACAAATGACAAACATATAAAACGGAGGAAAACTTATCAGCAATCTAACCTTCTGTTCAATGCACTCCACAATTACGGAGGGATATTTGCGGCTTAGCCAACGAAAAAATGCTGGGACACCCATTGCTCGTTCGTTTGCTTGACAGTATTATGAAAACTTATAATTACCGTTACAGCACTATTATGTCATATTAAATCAACTCCATCAACCAACATCAACACGTACGTTTAACTTTAATATGGAATAGGTTAGAGTTGTTTCGCTTGGTTAAGCATGAATTAACATTATACATGATATAAAACACGAGATATGATTTGATGCTCGGCTTTTGATGCCGTGAAATTTAGTGCAACACTAGTGCATTCTGAGTACAATTGAACACAAATCAATTCACATTTACATATTTTTAGTATTGATAAATAATTGAATTACTTTTAATTATATATCTTTGTTGTCACAATAACTTTATAATCTCAAAAGAATTAATTTATTTATTAACATTTTAAAAAATATATAAACAGATATTGCGTATGCACTCAATTGCACCAGTTTTTCTTAGTAGAGAAAGCTATGATACATTTTCAATTTTTCATAATTTTATTAACCTAATTTCCACAGAGTTTAATCCGGATCAGAATGTAAGAACCAACTACAATCGAATGTTCAATCGAACGACTGTAGAGGAATGGTATAGTCAACTGTAGTTGATTGGTTCTTACATTCTGATTCGGTTTAAACCCTCGGTGGAAACTAAACCATTGATGCATTTAGCAAAGAAAATTGGTGAAAACGGATGTGGACAGAATTTATAGATGTTGCTCAAGTTTCGAGATATGAGTTTAAAATGTAGAGTATAAATCATACTTTTTCATTCATTTCTCGTTGATAATTTCTCGTTTTAAAATCATAATTTGAAGATCATTATATTCTTATGCATTATTC
>Ga0157363_1007852_pt1 | contig 10117 bp, 9 predicted proteins | sample AttsexASBM1_FD_111477 | JGI IMG/M metagenome (GOLD analysis project Ga0157363, IMG submission 111477) | Fungus gardens microbial communities from leaf cutter ant in Ribeirão Preto, State of São Paulo, Brazil - Atta sexdens ASBM1 | ecosystem: Host-associated > Fungi > Mycelium > Unclassified ...
ATATACTTAAAATATTTTATAATATTTACAAATGTGTATTATACAATATCTTTTTCATGATTTATATTAAATTATAAAATAATAAATACCTGTGTTTCAATTCTGTACGATGTCCTAAATCAGCAGATAATTGTTGTACGAGAGAAAGAATCACGGGTTGCTGCAAAATGCATCGTGAACCTTGTGCTGTACACGAAAATACTCTTGAAGGTTCTGTTTTTTCACACACTAATACTACCAATCCCAAATCACTTGCACTCAAAGCCTGTTGAAAAGCAGCGTTTAGTTGACCTCTTTGAAGAAGAGACATAACACGTGATTGAGCATCAGCTACAGCGGTTACAGGTATAGCAGGGGTTGTAGCTCTTGATCTAGGTTTCAAGAATAAAGTGTTTTAATAATATCTTCATGATAGTACTTTTAATGTTAAATTTCAGATTTATCCTTACCGCGCAGTAGAAATTTCTGTAAGTTGCTGATTTAGATTTTCTCGTATAGAATCACGAACTGCTCGTATAGTATTATCTTGCATCGTCGTTAAAACTCTATTCAATTCAGTTTGTACTTCTTCGCGTACCAATGTTGATAATGTTTCGCTTAACTGCTCATTATGACGTTGATTCTGTTTATCGATAACTGTATCGATATGTTGTAAATCTAAAAAAAAAAATGTTACATAGTACATTGAAGTAAATAATTTAATTGTCCTCATATTAATGGAATAACTTACATTCGCGAGTACCTTTAATGAAGACGTCTTGGATTTGTTTAAACATAATTTGGCAAACCTTTTCCATATTAGGTAAGAGGACAGTTGTAAATGCTTCTTTAAAAGCAACATCCAAAGCTGGTTTTGCTGCATTTGCAGCTGTCAAAGCTAAGGTATCTTTTACATGTGAACTATTTATCAATTCACTTATGTTCTTCTGGAAGAGTTCGTCCATTTGATTTGCGTCTAGTCTCATTTGATGCTTCAAAGGCTTTACTGTTTCTTCAACTATACACGGTAAGGTACTTTCAATCTTATCTTTGATTGTTGTTTCAAATGTATTTAGAAATTCATGTTGACGAGTCATTTGATCATATAGAGTTTGTTCCAAGTTCGCATTTTGTTGCTGAGACATTCTCGCCAATGCCGATTCTATTCGCGTGGATACTGGGGATTCTTGCCGTAATCTAGTAACCTCTGTACGTAACTCTTTTAATTCTTGACGCTGATCCTGAATTATATCTAAAATAGATTTCAACTTATTGTTTAGTTCAATATCGTTGTTTGTTCGCCATGATAATCCAGGATCATCGGTAGGAAGGGACGACGTCTTCGGTTCTTTTGTCTTTTGTCTTTGCATATTATTTTCATCTTCGGGAAATTCTTCAGACTCTTGCATCGCATGCACACTAACATCTTTAAGTAAGACCATCGGGATATTAGACCAATCTTCATCGGCATTCGATTTTATTTCCGGTTTGCCGTCGATATCAGTTTCTTCATCTGGTTTAGTAAGAGATAAGATTTCTCTTACTTCTCTAGATGGACTGCTTCCACAACTTGCAGGAGCTTGCTCTTCTATATCATTTTTTACTAGTGGTGGGTCAGATGCATTCAAAGCTTGCACCGCCTGTGCAAGAGGACTACTTGATAAGACTTTTCTCAAATCTGGACTTCCTGGATTAGACTCTAATTCGTTGTTATCTTTTTTTGCAGGTGAACTGAATGCATCAGGCGTCATTAAGTTTAAGCCACCAGTATTATGATTAATTGTTGTTTCAATTGCTGAAGATAAAGATCGTTCTCCCTCACAATTTTCTCCGGACATACCGTTGTGAGTAACAGTTCCCATATCTGGCATATCTTCAGAATATTCCAGTGTATCATGAGCAAGTGTATCTATAAGATAATTGCTACTTGCTTGTGAGGCAGGTTTAAAAGCAATGTGACATTCTTGTAATGACTTTGGTTGGACTAGATACATGTAAATAACAAGTTGTTCCTCATTCTCTTCAATCTCTTCACATAGATCTTCTAATGATTCGCCAGTTGACCGTATTTTACGTTGATCAGCATCGACAATTCCGAAACTTAGAATTGGATATGGCAGGAGAAACTCTGATACCGTGCTTATGCAAGCTAACGCTTCATTTTTATCTTTCGTAAGACTTAATATATATAAAATTTTATTATATATGTCTGATAGAAACAGATATCCAGCACCAAGATCTAAGCCTGCTTTTAGTACCGGTATTTTGCCCGTGGAAGGATTTGGAGCAAATTTGATTGTTTGTAAACAAGTCCACATTTCGCACGACCATACTTTTAGTTCTGAATTATTGTCACACCCCGTCACAGCAAATCTCCAAAATTGAACACTGAAAAATAAATATTTCCTTTAATTATATTCAATTTATCGAATAAAAATATACATACAATGTATTTTCAAAATACTCACTCAGGTTGATAATTTTTATGATCATCAAGGAAAAACAGGCAAGAAATGGGCCGTCCTCCGTGTGGCCTCCATTGATGTAAACAACGTGGTTGCGGGTTGCCATTGTGAGAATTACTATGAAGGAAGACTTGAAAGAATTTTACTTCTCCATCTGTACTAGCCGTTGCCAATGCAGTGCCGTCTGGACTAAGGGCTACTTCAACAATACTTCCCGAGTGCTGATTAATTTCCATCATACCACCACTTTCTTTAACACCTGGATCTGTTGCCTTATTTAGAAAAGAAATTGAGAATTATTTATCGTATATGTTTCATATGTAATAAAAATTATGGAATATATGTTTATATATTACATTACCTCTACTGATCTAAAGTTTGATGCTATTGTTGCAACCGACCATAATTCAACCTTGGAACCACGTGTTAGGACTAATAATTTTGATACTTCATCTCCGTCAGAAGCATCCTCCTCCGGGATGTATGGGCACCAGATCACTCTGTGACTAGTTGGAGAAACATCTTCTGCGTCTACTTGTAATACTAAACTACATAATAATTCAGACGGTGTAGGTTCAATTGTGTGTATAAAAAGTGATCCTGTATAATCGATACACGCAAGAATTGCATTAGCAACATGAGCAAATGCAAGATCTTGAATAACACCACGCATTCCTCGCAGTAGAGATCTATGTTCTAAATCCTTGTATACAACACGGACTACCCCACCACCGGTACCAACTAAAAGGATGGAAAATTTATCTAAATAGAAGTATGATAATTTGAATAGCTTCTATAGATATATGTTGTATAATTAATTAAATAAAATCAACTTTTTTATTGAAACATTGTATAAAGCATTTCAATTTGCAAAAAAAACCATTGCAAACAGCAAACTTCAATCTTAACAAAAATTACCTTTTAAACCATAAGCTAAATATTTTCCAGATACATGAACAGCCAATAACTGGCCTGTGTAAAGATGGTGATCCCATGTGAAGTCAACAATATTTTTCAACTTCACTTTAGAACTACCATGATTATGATCACCAGGGGAAGGGATAATGGTCACATTTGTGCTACATAATCCAACTGAATGTTGATCCTCCTGTCCACTAAACTCTCTGTAGAAATAGAATGCTACATATCAAAATCTTCATACAAATTAAAACTTACATGTTATTTATATCTTCTTTTCTTATTATTAATATATATAAAAAAGAAAGAAATATCAAATAAACAATACAAAGTATTAATAAAGAAATGCTAAGCATGTTTGAATAGAGACTTTTTTCAAGTTGATATTTATGATTCTTATTTAAGATCACCTTAAATATATTTTTTAAAATGTTATAAATCAATCATTGGCTAGTATTCACAGTCAATTCTTATATTTAAGACTATCTTAAGTATAATCTAAAGATGTCATGAATTAATCAGAGAGCCATATTGTATTTTAAGACATTAATTAAAATGATCTTCTAATAAGAGCAGAATATAAATACATTCATCAAGCTGTATTAGCATTTTGAGACTATTTAAGTATTAAAATAAGATCAAACTATGAATACTAGTTAAGTCTTAAAGAAACTCTAAAGCCAGTATTCATAGTTAGGTTTTTATATTTAAGATTATTTTAAGTAAAGTCTTAAAATATCATAAACCAATCACAAAACTATATTAACATCTCAAGATATTACTTAAGGTGATCTTGAAATAAAAACAGATTATATTACATTTGTACCATGCACTTAATCCGTGATTTATACAATGGATGTTTTTATTTAACTTATAAGATAAATACTTGTTTTATAGGCCTAATAAATGCATGATGTAAACATAGCTTATGATTAACCTAGAAGCATAACCATGATATTTTATCGAAATATATTAATCAATATATCTTAAACTCTCATAAAGGATATCAAAAACATAGGATGAGTTGAAAGTAAAAGTATTACTTATTATTAAAATAAATAAAAGAATATTTAACATAAATTCATAAATAAATTTTAGAAACACAAGCAATTTGTTTAATTTATTTTAGTTATATAGTATGTAAAAATAAAACATATTATTTATGTTATCTGATCCATATATATTGGTATCATATTTTTGCGATTTAATAAATATTAAAAGTCATCTATTTTTTAGTTGCTCTGTTCTACTTGTCTTCTCGAGTTTAATGGAAAGTGGTAATTACAATATTTTTATTTTTGTCACAGTTAGAGACATAAGACTTCATACCATGGTCCTAAAAGTTCTAAAAGCTCAAAAACTCTAAAAGATCTCTCGAAGAAACTTACACAGTCTGCTGGAAGTTCAGATGCCTCAGGTTGTCCTCCCCGGACTTACTCATACCGTCGGCTGTGTTCCTATAAAACAAATGAATTTACGGATTTGCACAACCCGGGTTGACGATTCCTAACCCCAGCCGGCGATGCCGCTGATCTGCCCCCATGGCATTACGAGATCAATCTCTCTCACCTCTCGGGCATAAATGCCGTTATTTCTCACCGTACCACTCGTTCAGAATTAAATGGATCAGTCGAGCAGCTGAGTGCTCATCACCGGCATCGATTCACCGCGATCTCGGGTAAGCACCAACGCACACGCCAAACCAACTCGGTATACCTCAACGAAAGTGAAACGTCAGGCGGCCATCATCCAGACACCCACTTGTATAACTACGGCTGTATTCCAAAATTCATTGCCAGCGCTGAAAATCTACAGGCTACGTTACATGTACTATACATTTTCAGCACTGACAGTGAATTTTGGAACACAGCCTATATCTACAAAGTGAATGCTAATGCGAGCAATTCCTATTATAGCATAGATACATTTTTCGAGCCCAAACCAATCATTTTAACGATAAAAAGGATCACATGATCAAAATTAACGAATATCAAGCGTCAATTTTGATTTTGTGAATTTTTATTACTGAAATGATTTTAAGTGGCTCTTAAAAATACTTTATCAGCTACTCGAATTCAGTTGCGATTCATTCACTCGAGTGCCCGTCCGATTGGTCATTGATGAATGGCTCCACACAGAATCTAATTGGTTGACACATACAGTGGAAAAACTCAAGCATCATAGTGAGTGACTGCAGAGAAATCTGAAGAGAAATCTGTTCTCGAGAAGCCATCTCAATGTTTTACTAAGGCACTAGAAGTGTCTTATTTTGACGGATCCATGAAAAATGGGATGATCTCTTTTAAGAAACTGTGGGCCGATTTTCAACTTTTTGATAAATTTTACTTGTTGGGTAAGTAGCAAGATTACCCAATCACATGCGCGGATTGCCAGATTTATCTAATAAGTAAAATTTACCAAAAGATGGAATAACCGGGCTTGTGTATTCTGATGTGTTCGATTTCTGATAGATTAAAGGATCGCTGTCCATTTGACGTTACAAATACTTCGAAATTTTTAAATAACCAATCGGAAGAAAGAATTTTATTAACTGACCAATCAAAAAATGCTTCGAAGCATTCGTAGCATCAAGTGGACCGCAGCCAAAATCGTTTATTCTTTATTCCGAAATTCTTTATTCTTTCTATTGTGCGCAAGAGAGCCTTAATTTGCATTCAACAGCCCCCCCCCTATCCCTCTCTAGAGTCTCTATAAAGCCTTGTGTTCACGGTCTTAGAAATCGGTCCGAGATGAAGAAAAAATTGACCAATCGCAATGGTCATGTGATCAAATGTGATTTATTAATTTTTTCTCTGTTCGAGATTTCGGACCAATTTCTAGCATCGTGAACATCGGGCTTAAGAGAGTCGCATCAATCTGAAATAAAATGGTGTCTAACCGGGACTTTATTAAGCCCGATATCCACGAAGCTAGAAATCGTAGAGCGTAAAATTATGGAAGCTTTGATTAATAATATGATGAAATTATTTTAGATGTATCAAAATTATAAATAGATAATATATATTTTATAAAGGTTTATATATTATTATAAAGGTTTCGAATTATATAAAATTATATAAAATTATATAAAATTTCGAATTATATAAAATTATATAAAAAATATAGATATTATATGGTAGAAAAGCGTTGAAAATAATTCTACACAACATTCTAATTTTGTCAATCATATAATTATCAAAATGAGCGTTTAAATAACAGTTTGACAATGGCAAGACATTTTATTGTAAAATAAAAGTATTGTTAAATGAAAATGTTATTTTATTAATTTAATTAAATTTAACATAAATTCTACTTGTCAATATTATTATATAATTTAACATAAATTCAACTCTCACAATTTTTAAAATCTAAATCACCAGTGTTCGCGATACTCAAAGTGAGGATATAATAGCATCGATGATTGGTTCCGCCATTTTACTTCAAAGTCAATGAAAATTTGTACAAGATTGACGTGACTCTCTATAAGGACTTTATCCCCTTCTTTCCCCCCACCCCTCCCTCCAACGTCGACGAAGCTCGCGCGTTTAAAATTTGAAATCATTTGCGACAATCGAGATGCGTAATGGCAAGTAGCGCGCGCGGATAACATCGTTGTCGAACATGATTTTAATGTGATTTTCGTCACAGAAAGATATTTCTTTTTACTTGATATAGCGATTATTACAAATTCAATATCTTTTCTCATACTTTAAAAAGGGTTTGCTGTTTATTTCAGATAATTAGTGTAATGATAGGAGAAATAGTTCTTTGTGCGGCGCGGCGAAACTGCAACCGAGAGAGTATAATTTTAAATGTATAAAAAAGATGTATCGAATTGAGAGTTTATATATTAAGCTTCAGACGCAACTAAAAGGCTAATTTTGTTTATACGTTTATATTTTGTTGCTCACGTAAAACATTTGCATTGCATATTGGATATTTCGTCCTACTTTTTATTCAACTATAAAACTACGTCGCTTTGAAATTAACTGAAACATAAATACATTATACAATCGATTTGAAATTCTGGAAGATTTGGGAATTTGTTGATAGGAGGGAAATAAATTTGCGATAAATTTACATTTTATTTCTTATGTTATATTACACTATAGACAGGCTTTTCATTCGCGTATGTGTCTATCCTTTGGAAAATGGCAGTAGTGCTCAAACGTACGTAGACCCAAAAAAAGATGGCAGTAAATTCAGCTAATGTTGCTCCACAATTAAGTAGCGCTTAACAAGTACGTTCTGTATGCCAAACATTGTTTTGGATCACGTATGTTCATCGAAAGCGAAGGGGGAAAAGTGAATCGGTGTAATGGTATCTCTAATAATATATCTCTAATAATATTCAATTTTTGTATAATTATTAACAATGTAGAATTTAAAACGTCCTTATTTCTATGTAAGGAAAAATTGGATTATTAGATTCGAATAATTTTTTAATTATTTACAATGACATTTTTCCAAAAGTAATGAGTCGTTTTTTCATTACGCGAGAATTAAGCGATTAAAGAAAAATTACAGGAATTCGTATTGTAAAACTGAATTTTTAATTTAGACGAAGAGATTAAGTAATTTGAAACTATTTGCATTAATTGCTCTCTACAATAGAGAAATATAAAAATTTAAAGAGATTTATGAGTCAAATAAATGAAGATAATTCATAATTTTACAAAATAAATTTCTACCAAAACTTTTTAAATTGTCTATTTTTATAAGAATCCCAAAGAAGATTCTGTTATTTGAAAAAGATAAAAAACGAGAAAGATAAAGAATTTCTTGTCAAACAATAAAACTTATTTGAAATTTCTTATTAATTCATTTCTTATTAGTTTAAACGATTGTTATGTCGGCAACAAATTTTTATTCTGATCTTATTTGTAACAATTATTTGCACGTAATTCTGTTAAATAATCTGTATAACTACGTCAATTTCGTCGTTGTCATTATTATTGTATAATATTGTATAATATGTTTATCACTTGTATTTTTTCTACATATTGAGAAGTTCATTCATTTTTATTCTGTGCCAAGACAGTATGCAGAGATTGATATAGCAATCCTTATTTAATCAAATCTTAATTTAATAAAATTTTAATTTTACATCCGATTCACGTTTCACAATCGCATTCTTTACGACGAAATCGCTACAATGTTCCGGAGACTTGGCGAGGTCCTTCTTGGAATATTGTTAGTACACAGTATGGTTTTTACCTTCTGACTTTTATCTCAAGTATTAGCAATCATCGTCGTAAAGCTGTGCCCTCAAATTTCCAATAGGTTCTCGTGGCGAATGTCTTACATTTTCCCGTACTGCCGTATAACGAGTAATTTTTGGGTCTTTTCGTATCATATATAATGTTACACAATGACAAAGCACACTGAGACACTGCGCCAATCCAATAGAAAAACAATATCATCGTTATTGTGCCGTTAGTATTCACAGATCGAAGGGACGTAGAACCGCAAGGATAGACTCCTGTATGTCCCCGCGGCGATTTTTTTCACTCTCGTCGTTTTTCATTTTTCTAAGAGTTCGCTCGCTAGTAGGTAACGATTCGAAAATTAAAACATTTTCCTTCATCGATTATAAGTTTTTGTTTATAAGCGTAGTATTTCGATTTATCTAGCGACTAATCGACCGCGTTAATCGTCACATAAATCATATGCGCAATTGCGATACAAAAACAATGACGATCATGAGTGATCAGTGAGTGGAGAGTAAGCTAAACCATCTACCTAGTGAAGGTGTAATATTGTACTTTGAATTATTATAAATGTAAACTATGCTATGTAAAACTTCCACTTATAATACTTGTTGCTCTAGAATCAATTAATTGTCAATCACGCGTTGTTCTTCAATTTATTCCGCGTAATACATTTGACGCAAGTAAAATCTAAATAGCCGCGAGAGATGTCGCGAAAAATGACGATTTAAATATTACAAAAGATTAAAATCTCGAAGTCTGCACGAAGATATGAAAATTTAAAATCTTTATCGTTTATATATCGAGATGGTCCCTGCGGGATTTTAAATTGTATTGTATATATTATTTCTTTGGCTGCGCGTGTGTATATGTGTGTGTGTGTGTGTGTGTATGTGTGTGTGTGTGTGTGTGTGTGTGTGTATATATATAATTACAAAAACATAATTTCATTTCACTACAATTAGATTTAAAATTGATATATCTCAGATTTTGTATCGTACTAACAAAATGTTTCTAACAAATGCACGGAAATATAGAATCTATGATTTAATAGACGATACATTTAATGGTTATATTAGGGAGCTACTTTCTTCCTTACGTTTACGGAAAATCTTAAGAAAATGAATATTGAATCGATCGTCATTGATGTAGAAAGTTTAAATTGGAATAACAATAGCAGAGAGAAGAAGAGAAGCGCGTTAATCAGATCAGCGTAAGGTTATTAATAATATAGGTAGAATATCAGTTTTATACACGTAATAAGACAACGTATATTAATGAATATACAAGAGAAATTCAGTATAATTCTTTATGGGCACGAAGAGTGTAGAGATATGAATGTGAAGTGTGAGAATGTAAAAAGTATAATAATTATATACAATTATCAAAAACAATAAATATTCAAAATAATATAAACGCAGATTGTATATTCGCTATTCGATTATAATTCGCGATGGTTAAATAATATTCAGTTAAATTATATACAGTGACGTCATCATTTCGTGATAATAAATATTTAATCAAATATTATAATCGCGAATATTA
>Ga0157363_1007853_pt1 | contig 10117 bp, 4 predicted proteins | sample AttsexASBM1_FD_111477 | JGI IMG/M metagenome (GOLD analysis project Ga0157363, IMG submission 111477) | Fungus gardens microbial communities from leaf cutter ant in Ribeirão Preto, State of São Paulo, Brazil - Atta sexdens ASBM1 | ecosystem: Host-associated > Fungi > Mycelium > Unclassified ...
TAATTACGTTCGTTACGTGGCGTTACGTCGCGTTACGTTTACTCTGTGCTGCGATGCGCCGCGATGTATCGCTCAGCTCGCTTTCTCGACTAGCGAGGCCGGAAAAAAGGGCTCTGGGAAGAAAAGAAAAGCGGCAGCGCAGCAGAAAAGTTCTCTCGACGAAGCGACGGAATGAGGAGCAAAGAGGAGGAACAGAAGGAGGTTGAAAGCATGAAGTGAGAGAGGCGGGAAGACTGAAAGTCCGAGGGTCTTCTATATCGCCGCGTTCTTGAGGAATTTTTACGACTACCGACTGTCGGGAGTGTCGGTTAGCCCTTCAGCTAGGATAGGCCTCTTAGGACTACGTAACTACGCGAGAAGCCACGTACTACTTGTGGTTTTACTACTTTCACGTTTAAGCGGTTATTAGCGGTGATTCTCGCGACGGAAGGCCCCAACCACGTCCCCCCTTCATCTTCGCCTCCGTTTTCCGCTCAGCTTCTTCCACCTTCGCGGTTTTACATCTCCCTCTGAGTATCTCCGCTCGTGTCTTTGTTCGCGCGATGATCAAGTGCAAATATGTGCTATTTTTAATCTTCGCTAACACACAGGCGCGAATTTAATGAGACTTATCGAAATAATAAGGCTGTTTGACGGAAATAGAGCTAACATCTTAATCATCATCGCTAAAATTGGTAAAAAATTAAGAAAGAGCATTTGATATTGCGTTGTAGTATTATGAACATTTAATTGAAAGAGTTTATGAAAATAAATGAAATTTAAAACTTAAGAATTATATACATATATTTTAATATATAATATATAATTTTTAATATATAATATTATATATAATTTTAATATATAATTTTGCTTGTTATTCATTTAAACACGATCAAATATAACGCATAAATGCTTATTTTATTGAAATATATTAATATCATTATAAATATTTTTTTATTAATTTTCAACAAAATTTCAAATTTCAGTATAATAATTTGCAAAATAATTTTGTTAAAAAAACATTGATTACTTACAAAACATTGATTAATTAAAAAATGACAATACTAAATACGTATTTTTTTTTTAAATAATTGTATTTCTATTTACGTTGCTTATTAACATATACTCTAATTATATATTTTTCAAAGTTATTTTGATAAAACTCATAATGAGTTAAAATTTAAATTTAATTAGTTGTCAAGAAATTTTACAAAATTATTTTATGCAGACAAGAAAAAAAGAAATCTATTTGTTTATACTTTAAATTTACATTGTCATTTGTCAATTTTATCCATTACATAATATTCTGTGTAAAATAAGACAAAAATTGATTCTTTTTTTTTGTTCCGTATTCTCTCTATATATCTCTTTATTTTTTTATATTTCATCTCTTTCTTGACTCGGATATCGATTGAGTAGCGATTGTAAAGGAGAAAAAAAAGGAAAAATTAGGAGATAAAAGAAAATAGCGCTTTCGCGAGGCGGGCGCCGGGCCTCTTGATGTTTGAGAGTCATCGCCCGTTTGGTCGTGTTTTTGCCTGCCCGTGGAAGTGTACGCTAAGTAAAGGTACTGGAGTTGTGAACGGCGAAAAAGGAGTATCGGAGCAGAGCGGAGCGGAGCGGTAGTGATCGTTGCCAATCTTTCACTGCTGCTGCAGCATCTTCGAGAGCAAGTGTAACCGCGACGAACAGTCTGATGAACCATCGGCAAATGCGAGTACATTTCGAACCTTCGAAGATGAGAAAGACGGAGTCATCGCCGTCATCGTCGCTGCGAGGAAAATGTGACTTGATTCTTCTTTTTTTCTGACTACCTCTTTCTCTCAACCGACTGATCACCGTTAAACTACTACCAAGCACACATTGTCTCGACGTTGTGCCGAAGTTAACCGTGAAAATGTCGTTTTCGTCTCGCTCACAAACTCGACACGGAAGACTTCGTTCCTGGTCACTAAGTGAATACAGACATGATGGTCAAACACAGTATGGTCTGTTTCTTTTAATACGCTCATATATTTTTTATTTTCTTTTATTTCTATCGTTTTTCTAAATTATAATGCCAGTATTTTTTAAAAATAAATTATACCTGTTTTCTTTTTTTCAGCAGAAAAAAATTTTAATAATATCGAAACATTTGTTAAGCTCTTCCATAAATTTTCTTACGATTAGAATGATTTTTTTTTAAATAATTTAATAATATTACAGTTTTATCAACATGTTCTATACAAGATCAATTTTAAATGCTTTGACTTATGTATGGATCATCAGTGATCTACAGTACTTTTATTTTTGTTAAATAACATGTCATTTCATGAACTTAAAAAATTACAAAAATTATATTACTACAAAGAAAGTCTGCTGTATCAATATTGCAACAGATATTATAATTATATACTTTTGATATAAAAAATTAATTTATAGTAATGTTTCTTTTTATAATCAAAGCATAAACAAAAAATCCACCGCGAATCACCGATAACTTACGGTATATTAAACATGTTAAGTTAGCAATTTAATAGGATCACAACTTTAGAAAAAAAAAAGAATATTAGTTCTCGCTTTCTCATTTAACGTGATTAATATGCTAAATCATATTGAATTGTAACGTGACTGCCTCCAGAAAAAGATAACAGAAACAGAAAGTACAAGCTGTCCGACAACCTTATGATGTCGTTACCTACTTGTCATTCCATAATTTATAGGCTTACGTACAGAATATCCTATCATTATCTTTCCTTTTCCGTCTTTTCTATTAGCTCTTCAGATATGACATGCATGCGTATGTTATCTGCAGAAAAAAGCGCAGTCTCATGCAGTGAGCGTTATATCGAGCATCATTGACAGGTTCCTATTACCATTGAGTTTCTTTCTATGTGTGTATACATATATATACACACACATACGATATTTTTCTCCATATCTACATCAAAAAATTATTATGCTTGTGCTTATTTCTGTCATGCTTCATCTTCAATAACTATAATGACATCTCAATCCCAGAGTAGTAGACAGTTTATGAAATAGGTAAATATAGCAACTCGTGTTGTTAACTTGTTATCTTTTTATTCTGCATGAGACTATTAATTTGTTCTATGCACAATGATTTTATTTAAAAATTTATCATAACTACTCATAGCATAAGTTAGATCGAAATTAGTCAAAAGTGAGACATCTTTTATTGAAGGTGCTTTGTATCATTTTTGTACTTATAAAAATCGGGCCATATCTCATGATGGACGATCCGGCGCCAAACTTATGCAGGCAGCCGCTATTAGTCCCTTTGAAATAAAGAAAGGGATCGAAAGATCGCGTAGCGACAGAACAGATTTACGAGCCATAAAGGTTCGTCCAACAATCGGTGTCTTGAGTACGCATGCTATTCCAAACGAGTTAACGCCATAGGCGCCGACAAGGAGTTTTCTAAAAAAAAGTTAATGTAATTCCTAATTATGTAAATAAAAGTCAATTTTGTTAAAGGTGCATTAATCTCATTAAATTTGTATTAACAATAAATTGTTTTATAAAAAATGGGAACAATCTTCCCTTCCAAATTAAATTTTCATTTTTTTGACTAAATGAAATTTCATGTATTTGTATAAAATCATTTTTAAAAATATATTTATAAACAAATAAGGAAAATTTCATATATAAATTCAAGAAAATGTTTCTTAGACATTGATAAACATATTCTAATAAATATTTATTTTTGAGAATTATTTTTAAGAAATTTATTATTGAAATGTTATGCATCTCAATTTTTATTTTTTCATAAAATAAATTCAATTTTTTCAAAAGATAATTTCAAAAGAGTTTCAACACTCTTTTCGCCATCCGCGTCGCGATACTCATGGTTGATGGTATTTTCTTTTCTCGTTCCCGAGAAAATAATATCCCAACGATGGTTCATCGTAACGACGCATGTTGCCGCATGTTTTTGGCGCTAAATTTCTATGAGGCGCCAATATCTTTTTAATGGTTCGAAAACACACGGAGATTAAGTGACCGCTAAACGAATTTACGAGCGAAAAGGTCCCGATCTGTCATCAGCGTCTAGTGTGCGTATTTCTAGCCGACGATGAGACGATGGCAGGGTGGCGAGCGCGAATTATTAAGGAACGGAAGTCGTCACGCGAGCTTCTTAGAATCGATATAGCTTTCAACGTCTATATTAGCGCCCCGCCGTTGTTTTTACCGGTGCGAATTTCAGACGCGAGGATCCCCGGAATCCCTGTCCGGTTCGAAATTGAAGCAATAAATTGAGGAAGACTCTATCCAAGGGTCATCTAGGCAAAAGAAGAATCATCCTTCTTTTTCTTTTTCTTTCTTTACACGATCTTGCTTGAGAAACAGCATATCGTTTGAGTAGCTAGAAGAAACTCTCATCAAACAAGAATGTCTGCTTTGTTCCTGAAGACGTAAAAATATATCGCAATATTTTTTCTTGCTGAATCAAGAATTATTTGTGTATAGAATTTTATGAAAGCAAAGAATGTTAAATATGAGTTAGCATAAAATGCTGAATTAATATTAATGCCTTTGAAGTAAGGAAATGATTTATGTATAGCACTTATAATTTGTAAAAGTTCTATTCAAAGCTTTGAAAATTTTTTATTTTATATCTGGTTTCGAACACCAGTTTACAATATTTTTGTAATTCAACATTAACATTTTATTGGGTTGTCCGGAAAGTTCGTGCCGATATTGAAGGAAAATTGAAACGCAGAAAATTTAAATTTTAGTATACATTTATTAAATTATACAGGTTAGTCGGCAGCCCAATAGAAATCTGCAATTTCTAATTTTTGTAAATATGTGGATAAATAAAGAGTCTTTTCTCCTTAGTCATCTTTTTTAAAATTAATTTTTTTTATTCTGTTCAATTTGACGTAAAATTCGTGCGTGTAAATTACAGTTGAGAAGATATCACCTTCGTCGCTTATTGTGGTTCAAGAGAGAACAAAAAGTGACTCCCGCACGTTGTGTCGGCTTCAGGACAAAAAGATGAGTGAAAAGAATCGCTTGCGAAGCAAGCGAGCAGGGCAGGTAGGAGGTCCATTTAAAATAATGGTAACTGCGTAATGAGACGACGGCCGCGTCGGTGGCGACGAGGAGACAGTTGGAATTATTAGCCGCGTTTCCCAGTATCGAGAGTGAAGGGACATTTTCCCATCTCCGTTGTATTGTCGTTTGTACATCCCGCACAAACGAGTGTCATCGGTAGGTTTCTCGTAAAAGCGGTGCGGAAAAAGAGCTAATGCCGGGAGATTCCTGAGGGAGGAAGATTCCGTCGCGACCGGAACTTTATGAAATTGGTGTAAGTACATCACATTCTTTCCGCGTGCATGCAAGCAATAAGCAAACGTAAATTTCTGCGCTTCTTTCTGTCCGGTCGGACGTTTAAAATCCACTTTGGTCTGTCTGGTTGCACACAATGGGACCACCCAACGTAAAAGTAATAAGAAAAAACTTTTCAAGCAGTGTTATTATTATATTAGTGATAGCACAACTGACTATATATTAAAACAACTATAAATATGTATATAATTATCCCTAGTAGTATAAATGATGGTAATTGCAACCATTTTTTTTCTCTCAGTATTTTAAATTATTTTTTTCATTTCTTTAACAAGAAGGATTATAGATTATTTCTTGTGTTGTTCTTAATATATCACTTAATATATAATTATATTGAATACAAAAATAAAAGTGTTGAGAATTTAGCGCGACTTGTTACGATTGGCATCCTATAGGTAGCCTACTCGATCTACATTTATCTATATTTATTATGTGCCCGAGTGCGGCGAAAAGTCCTTGAGACAATGCGATGGGGCTGCATTTTCTTCGATGAAGGGCAGTGGAGTAATTCGCAAGAGTGAAAGAGCAGGAGAAAGGGAAAGAACAGGGAGATAACGCGTTTTTAATGCGCGTCGTCGGGCATTACGATTTCAAACGCAATAATAGAGGGACCTCCGCGCGCGGAATGTTCATTCTTGTTAGAGCGTACTTGCCCCGACCCGTTCGCGCGCGTTTCGCATCCCGTTTGTAATGCGCGTTTAATTGTGCGCGCAGAGCCCGCGATTTAATGAGGAGAATCAATCTTACTCGCGCCGCATTCATCTCAATTCCAAGCGCAGCGCGTCCGCTACTTTTTGTTCTCGATTTCAATCATCGGGACGATTCAACCGATTCAGCCCGGCATCTAATCACATGCAAGTGATCTAGGATTGCGCGAGGAATCACTTGCGTGTAATTTAAATGCAAAAGTGTTTAACTTATTTTTCTGAAAATTGATAAAAATTATTTTAAATAATACGAAACAGTCAAGAAATAAAATCAAATGTTTCGATCTTTAATGTGATCATATTCAGATATATAAATCGAATGCAAATAAATTATTGATGGACTATTCAAAGCGAAGCAAAATATACAGAAGTTACTTCTTACACTTTACGTATTTAGTTGTCCATATAAAATATGTAATTTGCAATCCAGCAAAGAGTCTCTTGGAGTACAGGTCGTCAACTTGTGACAAAAGATGTAGGAAACAAAAATTATTTTAGTTATCCAAAAATCATAATTAAGAAGTCAAAAGAGACACAATTGATAAAGCATCAGTTGCAGATTAATTTTGTTATTCCCCCTGTGAGATCATGAAATATTTTATATCAAAGTAATAATCTCACATTAACGATCAGCGATATTATACGACCTAAAAATGTCTGTCTTCTATAATGGAGAAGTTATTTTTCACCGTGTAATATTTTTAGCTGAAATGATTTATTATTTTCGGTTACACTCTCTCACCGGTGAAGAATTATCGCGTTACTCAGTGCAGCGGCGAACATGTATGCAAGGCTATTGGAAAGATAGGCATATTGTACCTGCGAAATCGATCTGGGCAGTCTTCGCCGACGCGTTTTCGCAACGCATATACGCGTGGGTCTCGTTTCATGTAGTGGCGATAATGCGGAGAAGGTGAAAGGGAGGATGAAAGGAGGTGCAGCTCGGCAAGGTAGAAGCGAGGAATTTCTATCTGCTGTCGGTCCATTTTTGACATTGCTATCGCTTTCATTTCAAATATATCATTTTATACTTCTCAAAATATTAATATCGATATATCGATATATCCTTAATTAGAGAATTCATGTAAAACATAATATCCTTGTAATTAATTATTATTTAAGTTTAATACTAAAACGAGATAAGTTTGCAATCTGCATAATCTTTTTCTTTCTTTGAAAAAAAAAAGAGAATGTTAATAATAGATAAGTCTAATGCAGCTTTGGCTATAAATATAAATATAAATATAGTATAGTAAGTACCCTCATAAATTGATATATTAGTTAGATATAGAATTGAAGTTCTATATTTAATTAAAAGTAAATTTTAAAAATAGTTATATTAAAAAATAATATTTGTTTTTATAATAATAATTTAAATATTTTCTTAGTCCTCCTTTTTTATGTTTTATTATCAATTATCATATTTTCCAAGAAAATATAATAAATTGAAGATGCTTTATGCTTACTAATGCTGAAAATAAATTATTAATTTTATAAATTTTTTTTGTTAAGTCAAAATCTTTACAATATGCTAAATATATAATGCGAAAGGTTATTAGTGAAGAAATATTAATAATATTATATTTTTCCTGACATCCACCTATCAGATCTACCACTAAACTTAATGCCATTTTCATGTAAGTTCATAAAAAGATAAAAGGCACAAATATTATTATTCGATTTGATTAACAGGAATTGCAAAGTGCATTATATTGCCTATCGCATCTTGAAGAAGTGCATTGCGCTTGTCGTGACGATAAACGAGTTTATCAACCGCCTCACAATTAGCCGCTCTTCATGGAGGCATTTCAGCGTAGGCATCGTTACTCTAACGGGTTGTGTCGCAGCAGTGAGAGATGGCAAATAGGAAAAGAAAGAGGAAGAGACATAGAGGGAAAGAAAAGGACGGAGAGTAAGAAAAGAAAAATTCGCGCGTAGGGAGTACAGCGAACGGTTGAAGAGGCGGACGCCTCCGACGGATATTTCTGTGACATCGAGACGCTCATAAGCTACTTAGAACTTAGCTTATCCACGGTCATCCGTAGGTGTGTACGCGGCTTTATTCCGTAACGACGTCCTTGCACCTTCCCACACGGAGGACGTTTTATAGCGCCAACGTGCGCCACGCTCGTTATGCTTTCGCTCGACGGTGCACCATACCGCGTTATTGGGATTGAAAATCAAAGCGGCAAATCTTTCTGATGTTGGAACGAGACTACTGAACAGATAGTAAAAATAAAATTTTAAAAAATAGACTAATAATTTGAGATATAATTATGCCCATTTCAATGTAGATTAGATAGAACTTTAATGGTCTAATTTACTTCATATCTTTTTCTAATTTTACGATTTAAAAAAGATTAAATCAAGAATACTAAAGAAATTAATCTATTTTGATAAATATATTGAAATATCATAAGGAATTAACTCTGTATGTAAATGAAATAGCACTTACTGTTATTGATCAATGTAATTATTAGACATTAAATAAGGAATGCTATCATTAACACTGGATATAAATCTAAGAATAATTATGTTATTATAGAATTATGAGCAATAAAAATAATGATATAAAATAAGTAATTAATTGATTAAAACAAAATTAAAATAAAAAGTAAAAGATGAAAATGTAAGAAATATGATAGGAAATATATAATTTTAAACACAATTAAGATTTTTTTAGAAAGATATAAGAAAAAAGTTAATGGAAGAGGGAAAGACTAACTTCTGAGGATGATTCCTTTGCAAAACAGAATTATATAATCTATGTACGTGTATGTATTTAATCGTTGGCACATCATCGCGCACATATTATCTTACTGTGAACTTACATAATCGCGTCACTACGAAGCGAGACGGGATGGAGTTTTTGCGAGTCCCGCGGGAGTTTCGCGCGATTCTCGCTATGGTACGTAATTTAGAATCGCGATGGCATAAAAACGGTCATACGCTTCTGACTACCCTAGGCGCGCAGGTATTGAAACGGCTGTAAATTACTGAGTGACTGCCGCATCGGCGCTATTGACGGCTCTAAAACGTTGCCCTGATGACTTAACTGGAAACTCTAAAACCAGTTCCTAATAACTTTTTGCGGTGGAACGGAGCGACCGGCGACAAAGAGAAAAACGCGCGGTCCACGATGAGTAAAGCACGAAGATGCGTGTTTATTACACCACTCCGAACGCACCGCAGTCATTTGAATTATTAAGAAACGTCGTAGCATTAAAGACCAGCTAGACGGACCACCACGATGAAAAGGAACAGCTGAGTACAGTGAATTGTACTCACGTCATAAATAGACTTATCGAACAACTAATATATATTGCACAGATTTTTCTGCTGAAAGAAACGAAGATTGAGACAGAAAAGAGAAACGACATCTTATCGCAACTTTTTTATCATTATTTCATTTTGTATAATATAATTTATGCTAATTTAATTACTCCAAAAAACAATTAGACAGTCTTATTAAATCCGTTTTTAATATTTATAAAAACAGCCATTAAAAAGGGAAAGAAAGACATAATGAAAAGAGAGGGAAAAAAATCAATCTTGTGCAAATTATTTCATGGCAAAAAGATCGAAGGCTGTATGGTTTTGCTTCTGTTTGAAATGATCAACGTCATTAACATGATGTTGGTTTCTTTGAAATTGGCAATTATTTCGACAAGCATCGGGACTCAAGGTTATTTCGCATGTATATAAAATATCTTTTTTTAAACACCGTTTATGCGGTGATCCTGCTGCGACAATAATTCTACATACATTATATATTTTTTATAACAAGCTGATAAAAAAAGTCGTTTTTATACTACATTACCTCAAATAAGATTTCTTAATGAAATAATTTGAATGAAATACATTAATAAAACATGATTTTCTATTCGTGATTAATATGTTAAATTCATAATTAATCTAGATATTTAAATAAGAAATGAGGCCAATTTTTACATGATTTTTTTCATATCAAATTCAGCATATTTCATTATATTTTAAAGTTATTGAACTCAACACACAAAATTAATTGTAATAAAAAAATCTTAAAAATAATTGTCGTCGCGTTTAGTAATCGCCGA
>Ga0157363_1007854_pt1 | contig 10117 bp, 4 predicted proteins | sample AttsexASBM1_FD_111477 | JGI IMG/M metagenome (GOLD analysis project Ga0157363, IMG submission 111477) | Fungus gardens microbial communities from leaf cutter ant in Ribeirão Preto, State of São Paulo, Brazil - Atta sexdens ASBM1 | ecosystem: Host-associated > Fungi > Mycelium > Unclassified ...
ATTTTTAACCCTTAGCCTTAATGGAATGGACGAATCACAATCAATTATTCTCCATGCAGTAGTTATTCGATATAGTTAGTCAATTTCTTACAGTTTTAGGGGATGCTGTAATACTCCAGCATCCCCTTAAGACATCTATTGTAAATCCGGACTTAGGGTCCATATATAAACTTGCGTAGCCGCATAAACGTATACATATAGAAAATTATCCAATCACATTTTACGTGCGTCTTTATAGGAGAAATGCGATTGGATAATTTACGTGCGGTTATACAAGTATGGTATATCCTTAATACGGCAAAGAAAATGAATGTGTTGTGTAGTTGACATCCATTTCTTCAGAGGGCAGCATAGTGCGCGGAAGTATTTTGCGATAACAAGAAAAAGACTCTCATATCTTCTTTCAGATTTCTCTCTGATCGCAGTAGCTTCCTGCGACATTGTGATCGGCGTTCCGAAATTCATCGAAAAAACTGCTTTGTGCTTCAAATGACGTGTATCGTTTGACTGATTTTGACATTCATACACAGGTTATATGCCACAGATAAATTTGAAGATCCAAGTCCGCAATGAGCGAGAAAAACATGAATTCTGCCTTAGTGCGGAGAGTCAACAAATTATTGGAATCCAGAGTGGAACATGATAAGGTATAAATTGTGAAAAACGAACCGATTATATGAAAATCTTATTCTGCAAATGACGAGTACGTGGTACTTCAATAATTATTCTTATATTTTAGGATACGTTGGAAGCTTTGAAAGAATTGTCAACATTCTTCACTGAGAACACATTGAATTCTCGCCGAAATCTGCGTAGCAAAATAGAGAGACGGAGTCTGGCGATAAACGAAGAATTCTTGGCTTCATTCAGAGAAGTAAAAGCTTCCTTGGACGATGTTTATCAAAATGTTCTAGCAATGAACACATCTGTGCAATCTATGACTAATCGCTTGCAAGCTACGAAGGCTCAAACTTCACAACTGATTGAGCAGACCTCAAAGCTTCAGAGTGAAAGGTAAAGATATTTGTATGTTTGTACAATAACACATTTGCATTTCTAAGAAATTTATTATTTATCTTTATTCTCAGTCAAATCTTAACTATGCAGCAAGAAGTTGCAAATGCATTTATCAGAAATTTTCAATTGACTCCATCTGAATTGACTGTACTGCATGGATCAGCCAGGGAATCGCCCATAACGGAAGAATTTTTTTCTGTAGTTAGTAAAGTACAGGTTAGTAGGTACATAGAAAGCTTCTTAAATAATTACAATTAAAACACAAAAATTAAATTGTAAAAATAAAAATTTAAAGATAATAAAATAGGAGCTTATGATTGAGCTAGTTCTATTGTCTATTACAAACATGATAAATATATGACAATTAAACATTGTTTTATTAAATTATATGATCTTGTTTATTAATTTCTTATTTTATATTTATCATATTTATAATATACAAACACATATGAATAATCAGCTTGGCTGTTTATTATCTTTTATTATCTTTTAAAACAATCTATTTTGCATAATGATATTTATTTCTTCTCCTTTTTATGTGATTTGGAATTCAGGATATTCATGGTAAGTGTAGAGTACTGATGCAGTCCGGTTATCAAACATTGGCTCTAGATATTATGCAAAGAATGACATTGTTGCAAGAATCTGCGCTTGAAAGGTTATATCGATGGACGCAAACTCAGTGTAAAAATATAGAAAACGAACGTTTGGCGCCATTACTCATTAAAGCCATGAGTAAGCTACAAGATAGACCAGTGTTATTCAAGTAAGATGATTAATATTTGAATGCAGGTATTGCTTTTGAATCTGCTATTTTTATCATAATTAACATATGTTGCTAGGTACATTCTAGATGAGTACTGTACAGCTAGGAGAACTGCCTTGGTGGGATCATTCATAGATGCGCTAACATTAGGAGAGAGTTTTGGAACACCTAATCCTATAGAAATGCATGCTAATGATCCTAAGCGATATGTCGGTGATATGCTTGCATGGCTACATCAAGTAATTCCTGTAGAGAAAGAGAATATTCTTATTTTAGTGAAAGGCTGTGATAAAACAGGTAAGAAGCTCTCTTTTTTTCCATCTTGAGTCGTTATTTAAATGTGAATCTATATATTTTGTTTAAATATAATGAATCTGTTTATTACAGATGTGTCGGATCAGGTGAAACAGGCATTAAGTAACATTACAGAAGGATTATGTCATCCTCTAAAATCAAGAATAGAGCATGTTATATCTACAGAAGCGCCAGCGACAGTATTATATTCGATAACAACTCTAATCAGATTCTATCGCGCTATTACTGAACAAGTTATACCTGACAGTGTCTTAGATCAAACATTATTGGACTTATTAGCTTTAAGTGAAAAAAGTTTTCTAAGTAGACTGCAGAGAGAAACGAGAATCGCTCTCGGAGAGCGTGCGGAGCCTCCCGGAAGTGATTTAGTTCCTGCCCCGTCAGTCTCTAGACTGTTATCGCTCTTAAATGAAATATTATCTGTCGCTAGTATTGCTGAAGACAGAGAAAAAGATATGTTGCAGGTATATTCAACAATATTTTTCAACTTTTTGTTGGAAAAAATCTATTTTATATTGTTTTAATGATTGGCAGATTGTGTCATGCATCATCGATCCATTACTTCAAGAAGTTAATGAAACAGCATCCAGATTGCCAACAGTGGATATGGCTGTTTATCTTCTCAATTGTATGCATCAGATACAATCAACGTTGGCACTGTACGAGTATATGGATCAGAGATTAGAAAGGTTACAGGTGATTGGTTAGTTTATACACACTAGAGTCAGACGTAATAGACTGAAATTGTTTCCACATTACTTCATTTGATGTCTATTTGTAAATTGTAATGATTGCAATCGACTATAATAATCCAGGCACAATCCGATGCGCAAATCGACACACTTACGTCGGAGCAAGCTAGTTCTTTGGTAGCGCATTTAAATCTTGGCTCAATTTACACTATCCTGCAAGGACGCGATCAGGGACCACTTTCGTCTATACCAGGCATGGATGCCCTCAGCGTGAAAGAGTTCACTGTAAGTGATTTATTTATAAAATAAAATAACATATACCATCAGAGATGCTGATTTTTTGCAGAATAAACTAGAGGCATTTCTAGTGATGCCGGACGTCTTACTGCTACCACAAATAAGTTTACTGCAAAGCAATAATCATCGCATAATTACTCAGAAACGATCGTTCGAAGTAATCGGAGCTATATATAGGCAGTTGTTTGACGCCTGCCATGACCCGAAGAACTTATACCAAAACCCCAGCAGTCTCTTTTCCAGAACACCTGAGGATCTTCTTCAGACACTAATTTCTCAATAATTACATCTATTGATTTCTAAAAGCATTGTATATTGTATATGTAATATATATATTTAAATAGCAATGAAGTGTATGAAAACGAATATGCTTGAATTTTTATAAATATGAAATAAGTATCTTGATTTCTTTAAACATTTTCGACTCATGTAATAACTTTTTTTTATGGGAACAGAATGAGGAAACTCTCGCCTTATAAATTCGCTAAATATATGAATCCTATTAACACACATTATTATATTTAGCGCAAATTGTTTCATAATTAAAAAAAATTTTTACATTTATTAGGTGTATCAATCTTTAATTGTAAATCAAAGCAAATGAAAATTGAGGTATAGAATATCAGAAACGTTTTACGCAGTAATTACGTAAAAAAAAAAAAAATTGTGCGAGTAATGTAGAGTTAAATGACGGATTTATGTAAAAGATTTCTTTGTTAAAATTTCAGAAAGACTGTTGGGATTTAGCGTCCCGCCAATGCCGCGATTGGCGCGGGATTCTAGAGTGCAGATAACGACGAGCGCCGATTGGTCGCGCAAGCTCGCGTCGGCCGCGACGACGAAAGGTCGGCGCATGCGCGGCACGCGTCTCGCGTGGCGATTGGCCCGGCATTTTCAGTCAGTCGCTAATCCGGTGCGGTGGAATGTGGTCGTGTTCGTATTTTGTTAGCGAACGCCGCGCGTCTTTCATTGATCCTCCCGTGTAGTAGCGCATGAATCGCTGTGTGCGCGACAGTTTCATCGCCCATCGGCCGAGCGAACTCGTGTCGATTGTTTCGTCCGCTGGCGAAATACGTTCTCGACAGGATTTCACGTTCGGGTAACGAGTGTACTTCTGGCGGAGTGGCGACGTGAGATGCGGCGCCGTACGGCGGTGGGCACGGCGCCGACGCGACGCGACGCACGCAGCGCGATATAATTCCGGGCCGCGCGATCAAACGCGCCATGGACTTCTCGTCCCGTCGGCTCAACGACGCGCACAAAGGACGGATGGAAAGCGGCGGCAGTAGTGAGTGAGTGAGTGGAAGAGCGTTATTGAGTGCGGGAGCAAGATGGCGGAATCGAGCTATTATCAGGTGAGTCTCGCCGTGCGAGGCATTCCGCGCTCTCCCATCTCCACGCTCTCTTTGCGAACTGGTGCGCGTGCCCGACGTGCGTTTATCCCGTGCGACGTGCGTTATTATCCGGACGCCATAATCGTGCATGTCTCCTCCTGGGACGCATGTCTCCGAGTCGGAATTCCTATCCTCTTGATTCGTCGTTCTCACCTCTCTTTCCGCCGTTTTCTCATTCGCTTGCTCTCGTCCGTCCGCGACGTACATGCACTTGTACCCCGAAGCACAAGCGGGGCTTTCCCATCGATGACGGGGATCGTCGCGGTCGGTTTTTTGTGTGGATCGCGAGTTCTCGGTTCTCGGTCGGCAGCAAACTAGACGTGACGGGCCGCGCACCTGATATGCATTTCCTTGCCGTTCCTCGTTTGAACATCCCCCGTTTCTTCACCGTCGACCGTCTGGGTCTTAAAAAACTACTTTTCTTTTAGAAGATTCAAATCGATACACATCAGTCGAATACATTTTGCCACAGTTAAATGCAACGCCATATGCGTGTGTGTACATTTTTAATATCTATTTAATCTTACAAAATTTCAATTAGCTTAAAACTTGTCAAACAGTGTATTTTCCATTGTATATTACAAATATATCCTCTAAAAAATATCTCTGGATTTAACACTGGTTAATGTTTGGATAATTCTCACCGTGTTTATGTTATGTTCTAATATCTTTCAATTGATCAAACTTACATTTAAATATACTCGGACTCTTCTCCTGAGTCGAAAAGTGTCGATAATTTAAATTTAAACAAAATTGTAAATGGAAAGCGAACGTGTGTCAATTTGCATCAAAAGTATCGACTGTGTCTCTTAAAAGGAAAACAACCCTAATTGACTCCATTCGCTGTTCTCTTCGAAATTACGTTGCCATCTGTAGCAGAGAAAAAAAATCCAGTTAACGAGGGTTAATTAACCAACGCGTCGATATGATCAGCACTAGACTTTATAACAGAATCTGGCCACTTGTCAAAATAAGAATGAGAAAGAAAAGCGTATATACCTTTTTTTTTTATAATTGCTATCCTATTTTAACTTATTAAAGTTAAAATAACGATGGGCTATTTAAACACTTGTCATCTCACGGCCATAATATTAAATTTATGATGTCAAATTATACCCAATTTGTTATTTCGTATTATTTTGTAGATCACTACTGTTCCCACTCAATAGGTTAATTTAACTAAAATACAATAAAGTTAAATAATTTAGCTCAAGAAAATGTATTAAATTTGATTCAAATTTAATTATTATTTACTAAATGTATACGTTAATAGTGTATACGTTTATTTCGAAACTAATCACAGAAGTTGATTGATTTATATTTCAACACACATGGAAATAAATTTTACAAAATATTATTCAATTCAAAGGATTGGACTGTCATTGTCCCTTTGATATCTAACAATACAGACTCTGTTGTAGGGCATCTCTAAACTGGCACACACTCGGTTGCCAAGTTGCGGTTTTTAGTTTTCGATTCCGTTTAGCTAGACTACTCTACTCTCTTGAGTTATGTATTCGTGACATTGTGAAATTAATGGCGATTAATCTTAGACCTGTCCTCCAGTCGGCATTGAATCGCAAAAGATCCCTGAGATAAATTTCTGTTTGAAAATGAACGAACCAAGATTCTGATCACATCTATCAACTAGAATTTTGGTCATCAAGATTGAATATCGGTTATCTCAACTAGAATTAGAATAGGTTTAAATGTAAAATACTGATTTGTCCGTTTTTCATTAGAATTTCAATTAATGCAACCGGATTCTATTTCCAGTGATCCAATTCTCGGAGATAAAGTTTGCCATACCAAAGTTCATATGCAGCAATATTATAAGTTTGTTTTTCAATAAGGAAAAAGTGAGATTCTTTTATATATCCACACCAGAATTTCAGCTTGTGACGATATCGATCGTTCCTCAATCGTTACCATTTTACCTGACAAAAACGACAAGAAGGTGCCCGGTTGGCGCTAATCGGCGTCGGTGTAACCGGTCCTGACTGACTTCGCGCCGGTTCCTCCTCGTAACACCTGCTTCTCTTGCGAGGAGATACAAGAGACGCGGGAATGGGACGTTCGAGGAATGCCACCGCTCGCAAATAGATCTTATTAGGCCCCTATTCTGTAATTGTTAACAACGATAAAGCCTGAGGTACAATTGAAAACACTCTGGCTATAGGAACAGAGAATAATAGATTTTTCATCCTGTCAGAAATCGTGTATTCTGATGTATACATTTCTGATATAGGTTGAAACCTGTTCCCTGTTTCTATTACTTGTTTTCGATTGTGTTTAAAGCTTAACGATATCGTTATATTGTCGTTACACAGGTTTTTTTTGTATGATAAAAAAAAGTTGCGTAACGACAATATAATGACACTATCATTAAGAATTATAGAATAGAGGTTTTATAAGAAATTTAGTTGGATGCATTAGTGCGCATTAATGCATATTAAAGCCGTTTGATGTAATCTGAGGATAAAAGTAAATGCAAATATTTCGAATTATAAAATACATGTTTTATATATTTAACAGTACAACAAAGTATATTCTTCAGGGGGTTTCAGGGGGATTTAATCGATTTTTAATATTTATATTAAACACATATCTTTATGTATAATTTTAATGTGTATCAATGTATACTGACAATGTGACCTGTATCACAACTGTCCGACTGATTCGATTTTTCTTTAAATGTATTGTTAAATATAGAAATCTAAGAGATATTTATTTTTTTATATTGATTCACAATTCAAAATTTAAGGGGTGAAGCAATCCTTCCAAATTTAATAGGAATGGAGATTTTTCAAAATATTACATTTTTAAAATCTAGAAAATTATATAAAAAATTAAAAAATTTTATTTGAGAAGTAAATCATTGAGGACATTGAGTTAATCATTTAAGGGAAGAACCTGATTTAAAGAATCAAAAATTTTTTTTTTTTTTCTTTAATCGATAGTACTATTTTTAAAAATATACTCGTAAAGTTTTAGACCGAAATTCAAAATATTTTTATAGTTATAGCTTGAGAAACAGGTACAGGCATCGTGCAGATATACAGTAGTAACCGAAAACTTTTTCTTAAAACCACTTTTTCGAAATTGGCAAGATAATTTAAAAACTATTTAACTAATTCACTTCGTCCAAAAATTTTTTAGTTACATAATTGTCAATTATCTTAAATGAACTAAAAATATTATTTGTTAAAAAATTAATATAAATAATTATTTCTGCACTTATAATTTGATATTTTTCTCCTATTTTTTTTTTTTAGTTTATTTAGGATAAAATATTTAAAATTTCAAAAAATTTTTGGTTTTTTTTTATTCAGGTAAGGATTACAGACTCCATATTGTACGTCAATTACCAACGTCTGTGCTGAAGCACAATAATGATTAATATATAACTTATTATTATTGTATTAATTATTTTTATATTAAAAAATTATTTTGTATTATTGAAATATCTATACTACAAATCACCCCTAAAATTTTAGAAAGATCGACTTCATAGTTTGTTTATAAAAAATTCGCAAAAAAACAGCTACTTTTCGCGTTCTAAACCAAGTTCCCCCCTTAAGAGAATTGTGTATTATAATAAATGAGGTATGAGGTTGTGCATTACTAGAAACGAGTATTAATGAATGTTAGGATATTAATAGGCATTATTAAGGCATTAGTGAACATAACAGTCGGGTATTACCTGTGCATTATTTGGGCATTAGTACGCATTGTTGTATGCAATTTTGGTTAGCGGTTTCTCAGTTTTATTTAAAAAACTTTTTATATATCTTATCGTTTTGTTGATAATTGGTTATAATTATTTTTGAGGGTCATTTCATTACGTAAATCTCAAATTGGATCGATATAAAAAAAATACATATCTCTAAAATTTTTGTGTGTTTAACAACACATTTCAAGGAGACTCGAATCGGTTCCAAACAATTGTGATAAGTAATTTTTGAGTGCATCCAATCGAATTATACATATTTTATGGCCGAAGGCTTTTATTTAGACTTCGAATCCGCTCGATGATCATCGAGAGATCGTGAAGTTGGCATGTCGATTCTTGTCTCGAAAACTTTCACGTATAATCGCGAGTTACACTTGAAGATTCGATCTCGAAAAGTCGATTCTAATATTAGATCGTTCACCGACACTTTCTCGAATTTTACGCGAATAGAATGCTGAAACATCATACGATTGTTCTAGAAAACAATATTTTAATAGTCGATAATATTAATTGTTTCTTTAAAGTTCAATTTTACAGTAAAACGGAAAACATCAAAATGATGTGGAAAATTTGTCATTCAGGCTTTATATACAAACTGAGTTTGTATATTCGTGCAAAATTCGTCGTATATAAAATTAATCTGTTATACTATGTTGTTTTTCAAAGATTTATCAAATACAGCAAAAATAAAATTTCAGTCAAATCGAAGCGAAATTGTTACTATGGGAAAAATAAAACTCTGAAAAGCTAAGTAAATAAGATAAAAAAAGTTGGAGTTCTTTGAAAAGGAGATTGAAAAAATTTTATTTAAAGGGAAAAAAGAATTCTATTAAAATCTAACAGTTTTTCTTTGATTTTACTGAAATTTTGTTTGATTGTATTTGACAAATCTTTGAAAACCATCTCTGGTGTAATAAATTAATTGTATATACGAATTTCATAGCCGTTTACATTCCAAATTAAAACTACGGTTTTGATCGTAATACGTCAATGAATGAATAATAAATGAGTAATAAATTAGTAATTCAACGCTGACGTTGAAGTCTTCTTTTGGCGTTGCATGATGATTTGTTTGGAGGCTTGGTACTGGTGAAAATAATTCTCATGCTACTTTCACAATTTTCCCCGATTTCCTCGTGCGAAATGCTCGTCCGAACGAGGATTCCTCTGACGTTGCGACGTCTGTTGACCTCCCAAAGATTATTGTGGCAAATATTAGTGGAATGCATGAAAATAGATCGTGCGTCAGTTAGTGTCGGCTGTGTGTAAGTTTTCGCACACGCAGCGAAAATTAAATTAACATCCAGATATACTTTCATTACTCCCGAAGGCAGAGTCGCAGGGTTGTCATTTCCTATGCATATCTAGCAATGTCTACTATAAAGAGAATTTGCGTAACAAACACGATTGCGAATTGTGAATGAAACATTCTAATTTCAATGCGATAACTTCGACCAATACTTTCAACAGTTACTGTTTCAACAAAAACTTGAATCTTGTGATGCTATTTGTTGTACAATAATGTAGTTACAATGTAGTCACATGCTTAGAATTCACACTATTCACATATATTTTTCTCGAAGTAAATTCAATTCATCAAAATTGACATAACTCGATTACAATAAAGAAAATATATGTAACAGAAGTGTTAAATTGATACACGATTACATTAATTCCACATACATATGATTATTTATTTTTGAATTATAAGCTTTGTTCTTTGTATTTGTTCAGAACTTTCTTCGAAAATGAATAAACCTATATATAATTATTTATTATGATTCTAAATAAGGATCGATCGGATGGCACCGAGTTACGAGTTTGATTTGTGACTTGATTGGTTGTTTTATTTTTTTTAAGATATCTTCTTCATATTAGCATCGTAAGGAAACGATAAGTTCAC
>Ga0157363_1007855_pt1 | contig 10117 bp, 7 predicted proteins | sample AttsexASBM1_FD_111477 | JGI IMG/M metagenome (GOLD analysis project Ga0157363, IMG submission 111477) | Fungus gardens microbial communities from leaf cutter ant in Ribeirão Preto, State of São Paulo, Brazil - Atta sexdens ASBM1 | ecosystem: Host-associated > Fungi > Mycelium > Unclassified ...
AATATTCAGTTTATATCGCTTTGAGTTTCATATAAAAATCTTGATTTTTACTGTGTTTGAAATGTCGAATTTTGTGTTAACCAAGCAGCATTTGCGGGAGGTTTTGATTTTCTGCTTTAATTGGAAGGAAAGTGCGATTGAAACCCATCGAATGCTTGTCGAAGTTTATGGTGACACTGCTCCAACTGATAAATCATGTAGGGAATAGTTTTGACGTTTCAAGGATGGAGATTTCAGCGTTGAAGATAAGCTCGCTTTGGACAGCCAAAAAAAAATTCGAAGACAAAGAATTAGAGGCATTACTCGAAGAAGATCAGAGTCAAACGCAAGAGAAGCTTGCAGAATCATTGGAGGTAACTCAACAAGCCGTTTCTATACGATTGAGAGAATGCTTCAAAAACAAGGAAATTGGATGCCTTATGAATTGAAACCGAGAGACGTTGAAAGGCGATTTTTCACTTGCGAACAGCTGATTCAAAGACAACAGAGAAAAGATTTTTTGCATCGGATTGTGACTGAAGATGAGAAGTGGATATTTTACGACAATCTCAAGAAGAAAAAATACTACGCTAAGCCCGGCCATCGACCTCAACATCAACAGCACGGCCGAACATTCATGGTTCAAAGATCATACTCTGTATCTGGTGGGACTAAAAGGATCTTGTTTATTATGAGCTGCTGAAACCTGGCAATTCCATTACGGGCGATCGGAATCGGCTACAATTGATTCGTTTGAGCCATGCATTGCGAGAAAAACGGCCGGAATACGAGCAAAGACATAATAAAGTTATTCTTCTTCATGACAACGCTCGGCCTCATGTCACTAAAGTCGTAAAAAAATATTTGGAAAATGCTTAAATGAGATGTTTTACCGCACCCGCCGTATTCTCCGGACATTGCTCCTTCTAATTACTGATTGTTCCGAAGGGTGCAGCAAGTCACCAGTTCATTTCTTTCGCAGAAATCGAAAATTGGCTCCAAAATTGGATCGCCTCCAAAGACGAATCATTTTTTCGAGATGGAATTAGAAAATTGCCTGAAAGATAAGAAAAAATAGTAGGCAGCAATGGACAATACTGTAATTGATCTGTTCATTCATTTTGTTTTGAAATAAATGCACAAAAAAATGGACCGAACTAATTTATACTCCCAATATTTTTGATTTAAAAAAAAATGTTTTCAGACAAAAAATTATATGGCTTTGAAGGGGACATAAGATAGTGTCATTAATTTGACCACAGTATATACAGTAATGCAACTCTCCTGATTTTATGAATGTCCAAAATGAAATGCGCATGCGCGAAATAAATAAGTATATCCAGTAATGCCATAACTTCTATCTCACTTCTTTCTTTTTCCTCTCTTTAGGGTCATTTAAATGTTCGAATAGCTGAATTACGGATCAAAGAAAGAGATAGAAGAAAAGAAAATCATGATTAGTTTAGTTTAATTAGTTTAATTTAGTTTATTGCGAAGCTTCATGAAAAAGACTATATGTTAACAGAGTAATAGACACAAAATATGATACAATAGACTATAGTAGACATAAAATAACATAAAATAAAATACAATAGTCATTAGTAGCTTGCAAATGGTTAGGCATCAGCAAAATTGCTGTTATAAAGTCCATCAGCAACAAAACCGGAAATAAGACAATAATGCAATGAGATAAACCATTAACTAAAATCATACACACATATCTGCAAACATATCAATTTCGTCAGTCTCGTTTAAATACTTAGTGATATGTATATATGCTGGATTGCTTTCATTTTAGTTAAAAATCTGCGTTCTATGTGATACAATTCTAATAATTTATTAAAACGCAAGCAATCTAGGAAAACAAGAATCATATGCTGCAGACGTTAATTAAAATATTTTTACAGTATAATATTTGTATCATACAAATTTATTATATAATTTTCTTATTTTTGTACTTTTTTTATTTTGCAATGCATTACAATTATAAATCTATTTTTTTTAGTTTTATTACATTTAGATATTATATATATATATATATATATATATATATATATATATATATATCTTATATATATATATATATATATACTTTATATATATATATAGTTTAAAAAATTGTTCTCCTAATATGAGATGCCCCGAGAAATCGATACAAAAGAAATCGATATAAAATACAAAGTATATCAGTATTGCAATTCAAAAACTTTATTTAATGTTTCTAAAATACAAATAAACACAGCCAGCATGCGCGAAAAATAAGCGCGAAAAAATGCGATAGATTATACTCAGAACTTGTTTTCAATATATATAGTATTCAATATAGATAGTTGGAATCAAGCACCACAAACAGATATAGGTATTCGACATTCATTCCAATCTTTTTATTATTGTACAATAACATTTATACTTTAGCAACGATTTTCACTATAACATAAGAGAGTTATTTCATATTAGGAATATCTTGACTATTTCATATTACGAGATTTTGCCTTATAATTTTACGATCATCTAACTTCTGTAATTAAACAATTCAATATATCCCGTATTTTTCTATTAGTACAACCTTACTCTATCATTACATGAAGAATTTATTGCTAAATATTTATTTATGAAATAATAAATAAGGTTTAAATGCTCATCTCAATGAAACTTGACATTCAAATTCTAAAATCTTGTTTTACAATGCATATAGGCATGATCTAACCGATGTGAACCTGGCGCTCAACTTTATCAAAAATAAAAATTAATACTGCAGGCCGTTTGTACTTCGTTTGTACTTGTTTGTATCGATCATTATTTCGTTTGTACCTCAAACAGTTAAACAAAAAGTGAAAAATAAAAAATGGCCAGCGCGCAACTTTAAGATTTTTTAATTTCATTTATGCCATTCGAAAGAGAATCGTTTGTAACCATTTGTACCTCTCCTACTTTCGTTTGTACCTCAAAGGGTACCTCAAATCTTAAAGTTGCGCGCTGGCCATTTCTTATTTTTCACTTTTTGTTTAACTATTTGAGGTACAAACGAAATAATGATCGGTACAAACAAGTACAAACGAAGTACAAACGGCCTGCAGTATTAATTTTTATTTTTGATAAAGTTGAGTGCCAAGTTCACATTAGTCATGCTCTAATTGAATTTTAGTGAATTTTCTACTAAATAGTTTTCAATCCAAGAGCAATAAATTGGCGAAACCAATAAATAGCGTTTATTACTTTAGCAGAAACGCCGCTATCTTATTAGGCACCTATTTCATAATAGAGGGCTTTCCTCTATATAAACAGACCTTTAACACACCTATGGGCTCTCCGTTGTTACTCATCATTGCTAACTTGATGCTGCAAAGATTAAAAGTAGTGCATTGCTGTCTTTCAATAACCAGTTACTTTTTTATTACCATTATGTGGACGATTTATTGCACTGCGGTTCCGTCATCTCAAATTGATTGATTCTTTACTTAAATGTTTTAATTCGTTTCATCCTTGTCTTCAGTTCACTTAAAAGTTGGAGACGATTCATTAAATTTTTTAGATGTCATCATTAAGAAAAAAGAAAAATTCTTAACTTTAATTGATATCATAAGCAAAGGTTGTCTGACAGATATTTGAATTTTTATTCCAATCATCCGCTATCTCAAAAAAGAGATACCATTATAGACTTAGTAGATGAAATATTTTTATTATCGGATGACATAAATCACACAGGAAACTTAAAATTTTAACATCTTACTTGGGATTATTCGCTCAAATTCATTTTTGATATTATTAATAAAAGAATTCGAAAGATTTTTCTGCGACAAAAAACAAAAGTACAAAGTCTTTCCAATCTGATAATTCAACCGATCGAATCTGATGGTTCACAGTTCCGTTCATCTCTTCTATTACGGTAAAATTCAACCAATTTAACAGTAGAAAATTCTTCATCAAAATTCTTTTTTTTTATAATATAATTTCAATAAATTACAGAAATTTATTAAAGTCCATAAAGATCCCCTCCCCCATTTATCTAAGAACAATGTAGTCTACAAAATCATGTGCAAAGATTGCGATGCTTCATATATGGGACAAACAATTAAAAAAAAAAGTAAAAAAAAAAAATTGCTGAACATCGCATTCTTTGAAATACGTCTGCTCGTTCTGTGATAATCTAAACACAGATTGCATCTTGGGCATGATTTTGACTGAGAATATTAAAATTGTAGATGAGGAACCTTGCTATAAAAAATGTTTGATTGATTGATGATTTCGAAACTATTCAATATCAAGAAACAGAAATACAGCATTAATTTATAGAGAGATACAGAAGGCCTTGATAAAGCTTATATATTAATCGTAAACTAGACATCACGTTGCAGCATTAAGTTTATGTTTTAATATAAGCTTCTTTCAGTCAGCGTTAGATTATCGTAACCATTATAAACCAATAAAATTTTAATTCTTGTATGACATTTTATATATCTTTATACATTTTTAACTTTAATTCATAACTGACAGTTTAGATATTTTTATTTCCGATGTCTACACTTTTTACTAATATTTATTATTTAATTATATTGACTATCTTAATCATTTTGACGAGCATCGGATACAAATCATATGAAGGATAATTATATTGCCATTTCGAAGAGTGACGATATTTCTATTTATTTTAATTTATAATTCTATTCTAAAGAACATTTGGAAATTCTCTAATAACCAGTCTTTCAACCGCTTGCGAGCAATTTCGTTCTCTCTACGTATCAGTTATCAGGCTTCATCTTACATATCTCGATTTTCTCTGCATCAACTCTAACTTTTAATAATTATATTTATTGTTACTGCGTCTACTCAAAATATCTGAGAATCGGCACATGATACCGGAACATGTAATATATGTATATTGTAATATTCATAACTTACATCTTATGAATATAATTAAACGTTTTATATTTCATATGTTAAGATTTTAAATTCTTGTATGTCCTTCATTTTTTTACATTATTATTTAATAGTAAAAGTTCTTTAACTTTATCAATAAAAATTAAAGACCGTATCACTTGAATTATATTTTTAATTTATAGAATTTAATTCAGCGCTAGTTATTGATATCAAATCTTTTATACGAATTATACATAAAATTTTATGAAATTTAACTTAATGTCAGTTGTTAATATTAAATATTTTATACAAATAATACATATCATTATCAATACATATTAGAATTAAGTAACAAAGTAGAATTAAATAACAAAAATAGTATCGATTAAATTTTGTTTTTTAATTTTATAGAATTGAACTTGATTAGTTAAGACTGTAACATTTGGATTTTAATTTTTAATTTGGTATAGTTTTCTTCGAAGAGTAATTTTTGACAAAGAATTAAAGCTGCTATTACTTGAGTTGGAATAAGAAGACCTTCAATAAGAATATCTTTGAAGAGGAATTAAAATTATTACTACTTGAGTTGGACACTTAAATTTTATTCGAGAAGCACGTCTTAGCGCCTCTTTTCACCTTTTTTAAAAAAAAAAATAAGTTTGTACTCATAGTACAAGTTTTTACTATATATTTTACATATATTCTGCTGTATAATATGCTTAATAATAATGTTCTTCTTTTATACCAAAAAACGGAATAAAGGTAAAAGAGATACGAGGTCCACCCCATCTCTCCTCTTGCCTAGAGAAAAATCGATCGTCTGTAGGCAGGAAAGAGGTAAAGTGGATCTCGCTTTCGTGAAAAATCGAATCCCTCTGGAAATACATATTGTATCTATACAGGATGATCTAGGCCATCTGCACGGACCGACACATACATATTCCTCATGAAAAAGTAAATCGAAAATATCAATAACAAAATGTGATATCAATAGTTTTTAAACGGTGTTTAAAACTAAAAAAATCCTTTTTACTGAGTATCGATCATATAACTTTTTCTCTAAAATGAAATGTGAAAATATTTTTATACAAAAATTTTCACTTTTCACGTTTCCACTCTAGGAAAAAGTTACATGATCGATACCCTGATGTAAATAACATTGTATCACATTTGTAATTGACATTACTCATCAATTTAAGAATATCACAGTAAATGTTAATATAGAGATTTCACGAACCTTTATTTATTCGATATCGTGCCATTTAGCAGCATCCATCAAAGCGTTCACGCGGCCGGCCGCTTAGCTCCGCCGCTCCTGATAGCGCGAATTTCATATCCTGTAGTTGGACATCTTCTAGAGCTCATCGTTTAAAAACTATCACATTTGCTATTAACATTTTCGACTCATTTTTTCATGAGGAATGTATGTGCGGGTCTGAATCACCCTTATATGTAATATATGTATAAAGCAAATTATGTTCTTTAACATTGATGAAAGCTGATTATTTCTTAAATTTTTTTTAATAATAACTTTTTAACGGATAATAACCGATTAAAATTTATTGGAGGTTACTCAGGATCATGACCTTGATAATATGTATCAAGATCAAGATCATCCGAGCGAAATCCCCTGTTTAGTATTTTTAACATTTATTCATTGTTTTAAGAATATGAATATATATTTATATGAAGATACATTACTTGAAAGTGGTAATGATAAATTCTCCTGGACTCGGAAAACTCCGGTTTGGTTCCTTGCAAAAAAAATTCACGCAGTGTATAATCAGCGGTTGAAGTTCGAGATACAGCACGCACTTTCCACTCGTTACCATATTCGGAACTTTCTCCTTCTTCCGGCCAATAACGCGCACATTTGTTCTAAGAAAATGAAAGAGAAAATGTCTCAAAAAATTAGCTTTCCATTCTGTAAGAGCATTTAGAATTCACGTACCTTTCCCCTCTCTATTTCCTTAGTAGTCATAACAATCACACGAGTATTCTCCTGATAAACCATGTGCCAAAAATCTTGTATAGTATTCGGAAGACAACCTTGCGTAGCTATGTAACATTTGCCAAATGATGAATCATCACCACCGCTATCAACAGTAGTACTTGTTTCATCTCCTTCTTTGTTCTATAAAATCATTTTATCGTATAAAAATAATACAATTTTATAATATTATACAAAATACTCTATAAAATACTCTACAAAATACTATACAAAATACTCAAAATACTATACAAAATACTCTCCAAAATTTGAACTATTCTTTCAGATTCCTTGATTAATATAAAATCAATTTTTCAATGAAATAATAAGACATATTAGTTCACAATAAAAAAAAATTATATTAAACAGGATTAAATGTTTTTTATAAACTTTTGAACACGATGCAAACACGATGTTGCAAGCAAAAAAATTTCAGCACATCAGATAAGCGAAATAATTTCCAAGATAATCGAGATTTAATCTCCAAAAAATGACTTTCCTAATAATATTTGACATTTTTTTTGTAAAAAAACAAGGTTAACATTATCTAGAAATTTCAATATCTTATACAGTTAAGTCATAAAAAATTTAAATACAGGATTTTTGTAAGATGGCAAATTTTTACCTAATCATATATCGTTAATTGAGAAACACAATCCACAAAGTGAAGTTGGAGTAATATTAACTAATATTAAAAATTAAATTGATAAGTAATTTAATATTATTGCTGCAAATAAGCGTCTTAGAAAGCTGTTAATAATTTGATGCTAATAAGCATTTTAAAAACTATAAATTTTTTGAAGTTTAAGTTAGTTTTAATTTTAGATTTTTAACTTGTTTTTAATATATATTAATGTGAAAAATTGAGAAATTGCATTAAATCATGAATGCTCAACATCTTTGCTAAAAAAACTTTTTAATGATATTCTTAATTTCTAAGATGCTAAATATATCAAAGATATCGATAAAATAATATTACCCTTATGTAATTAGCATTAATATAATCAGCTCCAGGAATATCAGACACTATGTTTTTTAATCGTACTCTAGTATGATCAAATGGTAAAATGTTTTTATAACGATTCTTGGCACGATTTTCTGAACGTAAACCTTCTTTTCTTGAAAACATATGCCGGCATTCTTGCTGTTGCAACGATTCGAATTCTTCCCAAAAACCAGCCTTTCCTTTGCCACGACCTGCTCCATCCTCATTGCTTCCACTAGTTCCATTCCAACACAGCCAACCATTGGAACAACCATTTTCTTTGTGTAATTGTCTAACTCTGCTTTCGATACTACTAGCATTAATACGCGTTGCATTAAATGGTTGCCTATAAATAATTAATGATTTGAATTTATTAAAAACATTGTAATGCTCTAAAATTGAAAAATACTATAGAATAAATCAAAGTATTATAAATTTTAAGTAAAGTTTTCAATATCTATAATTTTCACATATATATTATTGTATATATAAATATAAAAATAAAAATGTAAATATAAAAATGTAAAATATAAAAATAAATATAAAAATACATAAAATAATACAAAAAATAAAATATATAAAATCCTTACCGAAGATGAACAACGCTTCCACTTGTTTCAACCATTGGATTTCGTTTATAGTGTTCTATTAAATCACTAAGACTGTCGAACTTGTATCCACCACCTACATCATATTTATTATCCTGCAATATTAATCAGTTTCATCTAATTTACTTGCTTGTAATATAGTCAAATATTTATTTTAATTATCCCTATATATACATACATACGCACGCACACATATCACGCACGCACGCACGCACAATGTTTTTCTACCTGATACAATTGAAAAAGTAATAACTTTAAACACATGAAGAAATAAATCTAGAAACTTAAATAAAACTTTTTGCAATACCTCGTATTTTTTAAATAATTTATCATACCAGCTCTTTTATGCTGTTTTAAATTCAAAGTTTATATATTAGTGGTGGTCATAAAAATAGAACCATATAAAAATATGGTATCTATATAAAAATTAATAAAATTGTTATTTTACTCGTCCATCTTTACTCGTCAGTAATGTCATTTATAATACATCACCAACAATTCATATCAACTAACATACGAATTATTGCTAAAATAAAGTTCATATTATATTAAGAGAATTCTAAAGTTCATATATTGCAAGAATCCTAAAGTATCCAGTGCTATAAATAGTCTGCTCATAATAATAAAGTCAAATTATTAATGTAATGATGGAATCACACGATGCTCAATTTCTTGAATGATAAGCATGCATGCATGCACACATGCATGTTACTACTTGAATGTTGCATGCTTGTTTTGATGCATACATAACGCTTGACAAATAACTATAAAATTAGCAATTGTTTCTTTTGATTGGTTTATGCCTTCATGCGAGGAAAAAAGCTATGATAGCCCAGGAAAATTAGATTTTTTGGAGGCAAAATTGTCATAAAAGATTTACGAGAAGTTGTTCGAAATGACGTATTATACATACAACATACTAAGTTTTGACCGTCAGCGGACTTGGAAAACTAGCTAGCTTCAAAAAACTCACTAAAAAGTTTTTCAAAAATATCTCAGAAAGTATCCATTTTATCGAAATAAAAGTTATTATCAAAAAGAAAGCTGATAAAATCACGAATAATTTTATTTTTTTATTTTCAACGAAAGTCGTACGATCAATACTTTCCGTGATAGAAATTTTTTGAAGAATATTATATTTTATCATTTCGAGAACAAAGCGATTTTTCACTTTTTTGGTAAATATCTCGGATCTGGCTACTCTCTCTTTTTCTCTTTTACGTACAAAATACTTCTTATGAAAATTAAAAATTATTGAATTTCCTACAAAATTATATACTTTGGATAACATGGAAGAAGAAAAATAACTATTTTTTATTTTCGTATAAATAATAAAGAAATGCAAATTTATTTTTCGGAAAAAATTCTTCATCAAAATACCGATAGAATAGATTGGTAAAAATTTGCCACCATATACGAGATTTCCAATACTAGCAGCAATTGTAAAATAATATTTTTGCAATTTATATATCATAAATTGTTTCTCCTCCTTGTAGACTTTTAAATTTAATTAATTAATTAATTATGCTATAGTTTATTATAAGTGAAAAATCCGATTAAAAAATCATGAAGAAGCACATTTAAGCCGTTAAAAAGATCTGTCCGATTTTATAATAAATTCAGGTACTCAAAATTTACGGATACCCGAAAATTACAAACATTCAGGTCTCTACCCGATCCCGAAAAAAAATTGCCGAT
>Ga0157363_1007856_pt1 | contig 10117 bp, 8 predicted proteins | sample AttsexASBM1_FD_111477 | JGI IMG/M metagenome (GOLD analysis project Ga0157363, IMG submission 111477) | Fungus gardens microbial communities from leaf cutter ant in Ribeirão Preto, State of São Paulo, Brazil - Atta sexdens ASBM1 | ecosystem: Host-associated > Fungi > Mycelium > Unclassified ...
ATATATATATATATATATATATATATATATATTGAAAATATATATATATATACTTTTTATTGTCAAAGCAGAAGCGTGAAACGATTAGATTACTAGCAAAAGCTCATTAGAGGGAAGTTTATAACAATGATGTATTAAGTGAATCGCATTTTTTAAATGGCGTAATAGTATGAAGGAATATTGGCAATTATTTTGTACTAGTAAAAATAGTACACTTAAAAAATAATAATTTGTACTATTAGAAATAAAAGGAATACGCGCGGATTACGCAAATATAAAAACAGCATAATAAAATCTATGCATCGTTAATGTGTGTTAGTTTAAGTAATTATACTATATTATATATTCAAAAGATTTATTTTTAATATTTTTTGGCAATATGTAATTCTGGAAAATTGTGAAGATTATGTATGAACATTATGTGTATGAACATTATGTTTATATGAATTTTTAAATAATTTTGACAATCTTCCATTATTTAACGTGAAATAAAAATAGATTAATAGATTTGATATACAATCGATTGATTATGTTAATGTTAACAATTGTTTATTCATTACCATTATAAAAAAATAAAATTGTCAAATACATGAAAATACGTATTTTCTATCATTAAAAAACTACATACACACATTTCTCTGTTCCAATTTTACACTTCCTTTCCGCACATGCGTGGTTACGTGAGAATTGATGGAAATCGAGGTGGCGGGCGAGTAACGCAAAATAATTGGGACTACTGGTAGGGATAGAGATAGCAGATAGAACAGGAGAGAGTGAGTAAAATGGAAGTTCCATCTGATTGTTGTATCAAGTAATACTGTTTTGAAAATTTTACTCACGATCCTGACAATAAATGTCACGCGAATCATAATTATAAATAAAAAAAATGTTCGTAAAGGAGCTTTGTGGAGCAAAATTTTTATAACGGATTAAATAACCGACATTTGGAAACGCAATATATAACCTGAGTATAAACTAACCTCTTGACATCAAGTCACCTCAAAACACGAAGGAATTTTGTCCAGTACGAAAAAGTTTATTTCTGAAAAATGTATGTAATATTCAATCATTGTAGAAGTGTTTTAAATATATCTTTAGTTGTACTTTAGAATATTTAACAATTATTATATAGTATCCTACTGAAAAAAAATCATGTTACATGATAAAATCATGTAATTAAAACATGTAAATCACATAACAGATTGTTCCAAATCAGTATGTGATTTTTTACAATCATGTAATTTGAAAAATCACATGATATTAGAAATAATTTCATCCTTCATGTGATTTTATAATTATTGAATTTTAAAGAATTTAATGATAGAAATAGAAGAAAAAGAACATATTATCATCTACTTTTCTCTACATAATTTAAAAAATATAATAAAGAAATTATGTAGTGATTTGAAACAATCCATTACTTGATTTACATGTTTTATCAACAGTTACATGAGTATGCAACTATAAGATGTGATTTTTTCAATAGGATATACTTAATATTATCTTAATATGTATATCTTAGAATACACAATAATTATTTAATTTGCAATCTTTGAATAATGTAAATCTTTGATGTAGAAGCTTATCTTTGATAAAAAAAAGTCAGTGACATAAAGAAACCATGTCGAAACGTAAATTTGATGATATGGAAGATACATCTAATAAGCAACCACTTAAGAATTCATTAGACTCTGATGAAGATGACGACGAAGTAAATGAAGATACTTATAACATCATGAATGAAGATGAATTTGAAGGTATCTCGAATTAGATATATAATATTATATAGATAAATCAATATGTTATATTTATCATTTTTATTATTGTAAATTCTTACTTTGTACAAGTTGATATATATGGAATAGCTTAATTACATTTATCTAACAGGTACAGAAGATGGACCCTCGGCACCAGAAGCAAATGTAGGATTTACAGCATTTAATATGAAAGAGGAGTTAGAGGAAGGTCATTTTGATAAAGATGGCCATTACCTTTGGAAGAAAGAGAAGCAAGTTAGGGATAACTGGCTGGACAATATTGATTGGGTCCAGGTAAATAAATATAACATAAAATCTGCTTTTGAGAATTAATTAATATATAAAAATGCAAAATTCTCCTTCTTTACAAATTTTGTATTATTCCAAGAATTATATTATACTCTGGAATTTCAAAGCACACAGCATCATTTATCATTTCTTAATAATTCAATGAATTTTGAGTGTTTGATAAATATTATATACGTTTTTTTCACAGGTTAAACCTGGTTCCACCACTAATTTACAAAAAAGTACCAAGTCCAGCAAAAGTTATGGATTGGGAGATAGCGATAGTGATGATGAGGGAGATATTATGTTTGATCCTATTCCATTGTATAAACAAATTTTAGAATATCTTAAACCTGGTGAAACTGTTTCAAAGACATTATGCAGACTTGGTAAACGCAATTGAGCATATGTTCAAATTATCACAAATAAATAATGCTAATTGTCCCAATCCAGGTAAAGGGAAAAAGAAATTGACTACAGCTGAAAGGTGGAAAAAGAAAAAGGAATCCAAAACAGGTAAAGAAGAGGAAGACCCAAATTCTATTAATATAACAAAGTTAACAGAGCTGGCAAATGAATTATTAACACGCACTGGTAATATGAACATATATCAAGAAAGTTATGAACAAATAAAAAAGAAGGTAAAAACTTAACATTTGTGTATAGTACATATTATCTTAATCCTTAGTCCATACAATGATATTTCTTTGCTATACATAGCGAATCATTTATGTCCCCGGTTAATTTTTCTCAATTTTTCTCATTTTCATAAATATATAAAAATTATTAAGTGATTCTTATATATCCCTTTATCTTTAGAACATATTTATAATATTTTAAATACATAATTTAGTTATTTAAAAAAAAATAACAATTAGAGACTATTAATTAGCTAAGTGCTTTTAATATTTCAAAGAAAAGAAATGCGCAGGACACAAATTCAATTGTGTGTATTAAAGTTTAATTATAAGAAATTATATTTTATAGATTGAACAAGCAGATAAACATGCACATCCTTCGAAACAAGAAGCAGAGCTAGATATGTATGCTGATGATTTTGATGAAAAGGAGAAAGCAAAACTAGATGACACTGATAAAGGTGGGTAATATAACTTAATGACAAACATTTTTACAATACATTGTTACTTTTTGTTTTTGTATAGACATTTTTTTATGTGTATCCACACATATCCATACATAATATATATTGTATTATAAAGGAAAGACAGCGGAAACAAGCAATGCAGAAGAAAATACGTCTCTAGAAGAAAATGTAACGTGGGATTTGAAATGGTCACAAGATGAAAATGCAGAGATACATGGACCTCATACTAGTCAGCAAATGCATGCGTGGGCAAAAGAGGGTTATTTCAAAAAGGGTGCTTGGGTCAGAAGAACCGGACAGCAAAATCAATTTTATAATGCCGCTAGAGTAGATTTTGAACTTTATCTGTGACATTTTTGTCTAATACAAAAATGTGAATAAATAAATATAAAAATTGTCTGAAAATTTGTCAAATCGAAACTTCTGTGAAAGTTATGTACCATACATATGTAAAATTTTTACATAAAAAAATCATAGATTATTATAAAAAAACCTATATAAAATCTATATAAAAAAAGGGATTACAATATAAGAACATAACATATTGATAAATGTCTCAAATTATACATTTCAATAATTTTAATAAAATAATAATTTATTTTAATTTACAACACTTTTTGAAATTTTATATTTATATTTGCTTACAAGAAGAGCGTAAAATTCTCTGAAAAAAAACAAATTATTCCAGAGTTAATAAATTTATATATATGAGCAATTTTTTAAATTAATATAACGTATATAGATACACGCAAATATTAATTTTCAATTTATAAATAATTTATGTTTATTTAGTAAATCGTGGCGATCGTGACGTAGGCCGTAGAAAGTTATGTGGTTGCTATTTGTGCCAAGCCGGTTCAAATCCATCCATCAGAACACACATCAGATTTTATATAATCGTCATCTCGAAAGACAAACCGCTAAAGATATCTTTACCATAATAATCTCTCCTAATAGACTGTTCAATGTTAAAAATTGTAGGTTTCATATATCAGTGAATATATGCAGAAAAACTCACATCTCAGACAAAAGATAACTTAAGAGAAAAAGATTAATTAGTAAGTGAATTAATAATATATATGAATAAGAAATGAGATATTAAAAAATTCTATATTTATATGCTTTAAAATTACAAATTGATTTATAAGTAATCATTTTGCGTAATTTTAGGAAAATCTTAATTTCAAAATACACAATCTATTATATTTAAAAATGATAATTTCACTTCTTTGTAAAATGCAATTTCTAAAATGATTTAACCAACTATTATTTTTTTTAATTATACATTATTATACAAACGTTTTCGTCATAAGTTATTAAAAACCATCTGGTACTTAAATCAAGATATAACTAAACTCATATACTTCAGAGACTTCTTGCGCATTCCTACGGGAGTGAGGTCGCTGAAATTTATGGTCCTCGGAGCTTGGTATTTTTAAATAGGATTTTATATCCCTAAAATAAATCTATTTGTACCGTACAGTATAGCCATACATCTTTATTTATTTAGTAGAGTGAAACTCTCTTTTCCTTGATTTTTATATTTATTTTGTATGTTCCAGATGGGAAACGCTTCTTTAGAAAAAGTAAAGTGTTTTGCCAGAAATAAAAAATATAGGACTGGAAAACTTTTGTATTTATTTATTATGAAAATAAATAACTCACCCTTTTTTATCTGTTATGTAGGCACATCTAAAATGTAGATGCAATATATATATATATATAGTTGCTCAATTTTACATGGAAACGAAAGGAGGGAGTTACATGTATTTTGGCTAACACACAGACCATGAGGATTGTGCAAGAAAACTATAAACTATAAACTATAAGAAGGAAAGAGGAATATAAGATAGAAAATAAAAAAGTATAAATAATAGAAGACAAGCGATATTGCATCATATAATAATGAATTACAAATTGAAAGCTTTTGTTGCGTATGTGTAGATAATTGGCACGTTTTTTTTTTACTGAATATAATTTTATTAAACGTTTTGAACATTTTTCTTAGCAATGTACGAAATTTTTGTATATGTAATTACTTAAAATATTATTTTAAGTATTTCGTGTTGACGCAAAAATTGTTCAAACACGAATATCTGAGAGTACACGTGTGCATGCATATATATATATATACGTATAGATTTGTATATGTTGTACACACAGGGGAACTGTTCCCAATTTTGCGTCACTGCTCCATCGAGACTCTTTGATTAATCTCGTGTTGATTTTTTTCTGATGAAAATTACATTAGATATCATTCACGTCCATAATTTTTCAACGTTTAATAATAAACAACTTGCTGTAACGTAGCTTTTAATTAAAGTTTTATTCAAGTAAAGTTCACTTGAAATTTACTGGAGCGCGAGATTTTAACACGTACTACGTAACTGCAGTTCAGTTCGAAGAGACTCTTTAATTTTTAATTGTTCGCAATATAATATCTACGTGTTATAACGTTTCTCAATATTTTTATTAAAGAGAAATTGATTTTTAATTGATTTTAAATTTCAGTCAAAGAATCTCGCTGTGTGAAGCGTACTTGAGGACACCCTGTGTACGCGCGTACATTTTCGTAAGTATAAATCCGTAGCTCATCTTGAAAGGTCAGAAGAATTTCAAGCGCGAAATGTTAAACATAGAAAAGTCCAAAAGTGTCTAGACTAGATTATAATAAGAATTATGAATCGACACTTTTTCTTGGTAGCTACACGAGTCGATCTCTTTATCGGGAGAGTGGGTCTAAATATGACTACGTTACTAAAAAGTGCGGTGATACACATGCAATGTACAATGTACCGTCGCTCATTAAAACGCAATGTTTATCGTGCATCCAACAAGTTCATTAACAATTACATGCTTCTCTCGTAATCAAGATAGAAAATATTCATTAAACTAGATCGCTTATGTGGATAACATAAGTAGAGAAGCGCCAAATATGGTCAAAGCTGGAAAATATTTGTCTTCTTCAAATTCACATTTAACGATAAACGAGAATTCCTTTAATGTTCAACAAACCTATTCTCAAATTAAATCATGCTATTCGCTGTATTGGTAAACAACATTAAATAATTCAAACAGAATGGCTTGCATAAAATAATTATTTCATTATTAGAAACCTTCCAATCAGCGATAGATTATTATAAACGAAATGTCGCATTCGCGTGCAATTAGAGTAATAAATTTCTCATTATATGATTCTACAAATGAGAGCTTTAAACTTTAAAAATCTTTGTACTATTGAAAAAAATAAATATACGAAAGTAATTATGAAAATAATATTGTATATATATATATATATATATATATATATATATATGAAATGGTAATTTTAATATAAATATAATGTTAACAATAAATAATTATAAATATATTGTTTCATTAACAGCAAAAGAAATCATTTTCCGCTTTTATTAAAATTAAGTATATATTATCTTATACATTTACAAAAAAAAAAGCGCTTGCGTAAGATACGTTGAATTATTCCCAGCTCCAGATTTTTAACATAAATAAACTACAATACAAAAGTAATCGTGTTTTCTTTTTTTTTTTTTCAGTTTTTCATTTCTTCAATCGGCACATCGATCAACGTTCTGCCGAGAACGCAAGTTAACTCAGATTTGCTACGGAGATACGAGGGTGCACGAAGCAAAGTAGTGAAAAGGTACATTGCATTACATCCACGCGACGAGAAAACGGTACTTTGGTCTTCTGTTTTTTTTTTTTTCAAGCTTGAAAGGACGCAAGGCAACTGGAGAACACGGAGAGACGTTCGGACGAGGGTGGAGACAAGGTAAGAACGACACATACGAGCAATACGAATCACGTGCCGGTCTCATAACGCAGACGAGGTACTTCCTCGTGCGAACTATTTTCCGTCGGCTTATCTTTATTGCAGCGATTCACCTAATCGCCTTTATTCTTGGTCTCTCGAACGACCCGAGTTCCTCCGAGTTCGAGTCGCCGGGAATATTTCGGGAACGATGGTATTGCCGTTATGAAACCGGCGCCGTGGAACACACACGCATATCTCGCACGCACGTACGGGGGAACAAGTAAAACTGGCACTCGCATATGGACGTTTACGCACGTGAGGGTACGTCGTGATTTATCGGCGTTGGAACGGCGTTCGAACACTTTTTTTACTTAGCAGGAAACTTTTCCGTAGGCTTACTTCTACATAAATCACGAAGGTGATAATAATAAGGTTGTTATAATAAATTGAATGTGCGCAGTGCGCATGGTGATTTATCGGCCAGAATGTTGGAACCATCTTATTAATATCTTAACAAGCTGATACACCTGTTACCGTTCTTTAATTTACATGGAAATAAACTCGAGAGAGATATTTCCTACGGAAGCGAAGAAAAAAAGTTGTTTTCGACCGTTCTCGACGCCAACTATATGCATCCGACATGTTACACAGGCTGTATGTACATACAAAAATAGCCACCGTGCAGCAGTGGCACGCCTCAAACGCATCGAAGTCTCCGAAGTGCGGTTTCGAGGGGTGAAAAGGGGGATACTCGCGGCTGAGAAGAGGAAATGGAGGAAGCGAGGAAGGACGCTTGCCGAGGCCTTTATCCCTCTTAGGATAACTCTGGTCTCGCTAACCCCTCTCGGAATGAAGCGCCTCTCCGCCTCCCTCGTCTTCCTCTTGGTCGTTCTCGAGATGCACATAGCATGACTAACTACCATGACTAACGAGTCGGGCGAAGTGCCACCGAGGAATCTTGGCTAACCGAAAGAGAGATAGATAGATAGATAGAGAGAGAGAGAGAGGGGGGGGGGAGAGAAAATACTTTCGAATCGAATATTTCATGCCTCGCTCAAGGGGTGGTCTTCCCTTTCAAATCCTTGAGAATTCTTGAATTATCTCTATATGTCAGATGAATGAATAAATGAATAGGCGTTGGATGTGATTAAAGGCGCGAACAACGTGCAAGGGCGATGTTAAAAATAATGATTGCGAAGTCACGTGTATTACTCGAGCTGCTTGTTATAGACTAAAGGTTCTATATATATATATAATTACTATATGTATATAGGCTCATTTATACCTATAATTACTTGCGCCTTGGAGTTCTCAGATCTTACATTTCCGACGATTTTCATTGCTGTATATGCTCAGAGAGCCTCTTCAGTTTATTCGGAGAAGTTGGAGATTTTATCTGCGGTGATTACTTAGAGAGACCGTAGTTTATAATCGTGATGAAGTGAGTCTCAGGATTTCTGTACGAAACAAACGTAAATGGAAATACCGATGGAAAGGATCTTAGTTGTAGCTTGAGCGGCCTAGATGTATCGTAGATACCTGCTCGCGATTTACGCTTAATCGCGCGATTTGAATGGTAGAGAGAAAGAGAGAGAGAGAGAGAGAGAGAGAAATGCACAGAGATGAGATAGAGAAATGGTTGGAGATGAACACCTAATGTCGGTAATCAAAGTTGTAAATTGGATCGGATTTAATTTCCTCCTCTATTCCTGTTCCTTAATGTTTCAAGTGACAAAGAAACAAAGAGACGCGACTTATATGTTCAATTAGAATTTTAATCTTCTTGATTATTTTCATTGAAAATTATTATTAAATTAATTTAATATTCGTGTACTGCACAATTATTAATTATTGAATACGCGAATTATTTTTGTTGAAATCTAAATGACATTCAAAGTAAATTGTGCATAAGATAATAAAAAAAAGATCTAAGGATATAATTGCGTTTATAAAAATACAACGAGAAGAAATGAATCTCCAGATCATATTTCAATATGCTCGTTTTTGTGATGTTTGAAATCGATCTGCCTTAAAATTCCAATAAAGTCGAAGGTCCAGAATTTACTGACTTTTCCTTCTCTCTCTTTCTTTATCTGTCTTTCTTCATTTCGTTCTCCTTGCTCCTCAGCAAGTCTGTCGTAAAACTCTTCGCATAATCAAAGAAGTAGAGTCGGTTGCCGACTTTCGAGTTAAACTACGACGATCGATTGCGCATTCCACGTCGAAACTTGAAGACTTAGCGAGCCAAGAAGACCCATTTCGACTACCGAAAGACTTATGATGTAGCTCGCTAGGTCAGTGGATCGCATGGGAAGTACGTTAACAGGGAATTTTCATTCAAGTTTCTCTCTCTCTCTCTCTCTCTCTCTCTCTCTCTCTCTCTTTTGCTTTTCACTTTGGGATGGAATGAATTTTTCAGAGCGCCAAGCGCATCTCAGGACGAAGGAAGGCTTGCGAGAGAAGCCTGCACATGAGAACATAAGCCTTGAATGTTTCGTTCTAATCGCATTAAAGTTAAACGCTTTTACGATCCTCGTAAATAGTTTCGCCAGTTTCCTCCTCCCTCTCTTCTTTTTTCTTTTTTCCACGCAGCTGAGTAACATCATTTTTTTAAACGGTCGTTTGGCAGTCGTTCGGCACGAATGAACATCGATGTGAATCGACGGGGATTGCAGAATATCTGGGAAAACTGTGAACATTCTGAACGGGAAGAGGACGGTGGTTTCCATACATTTTTTATGATACTATCCGCATATCGAACGATGGTTTGCGAACGATCTCTATGTGGTCTTGTTAGAATTACATCATGTAGCTGTGTATCTCAAGGAAATTAACTTTCCATGCGCGATCTACGATGAAGGATGACTTACATTTCGCACAAACCACGACATGTTTCTTCGATATTTACTATTAGTAATCTCTTTCGAAATTTATGATACACAATTTTGATAGCTACGAAATTAACTCCGCTCTATTTCCTTATTAGCGAAGTTCGCCGTCGACGGATCAATAACACGTACAACACATAACGAATCTTTCTTCATCGTGATAATAACGATCTACTCATTTATTATTGAAAAATTAATCGTACGGAAGAATAGAGAATAGTGTGTGATGTATGACATTAGGAAAATATTATCTCGGTACACTTTTCTGATCCTTCAATTTTTAAATTTATCGTCTATTCACTTCGAG
>Ga0157363_1007857_pt1 | contig 10116 bp, 12 predicted proteins | sample AttsexASBM1_FD_111477 | JGI IMG/M metagenome (GOLD analysis project Ga0157363, IMG submission 111477) | Fungus gardens microbial communities from leaf cutter ant in Ribeirão Preto, State of São Paulo, Brazil - Atta sexdens ASBM1 | ecosystem: Host-associated > Fungi > Mycelium > Unclassified ...
ACATACACAGGCTGAAAGCGTGTCTTTGATGCAAAAACCGGAACAATGGGGGAGAGTTTTGCAATCAGCGCAAACATATTCATGAAGCTGTCGCGCGGACCGAACACAACGGAAGGGCGAATCAGCGAGGCACCCGGAAACGCAGTACGCACAACGCGTTCTGCCTCACCCTTACTCCTCCCGTAGGCACTCGGCGAATTGAGGGACGCGCCGATAGCCGAGACGTGAATATATCGCGCTACTCCACACTCATGGGCGACCCGCGCCGCACGCTGCGCACCGTAAACATTGATCTCGCGCATTTTCTGGACATCCGGGTCCATGATCGAAACCAGATTAACGACGGCATCTGCACGATCAAAGGCTGTTGCGAGAGAATTTCCCTCAACAACAGATGCCTTGATCAGTTCAACGCGCCCCTCTCCGGGCGCGCGGGTCAGAACTTCAAGTTTCGCCGGGTTTCTGACCGCCACCCGAACCACATGTCCAGCAGCGACAAGCCGTGCGACCAGCGCCCGACCTATAAAACCGCCCCCACCAATCACCGTCACAACACGCCCGGAGTTCCCCCTTTCTGGTGCATTCATATTTTTTCTCATTTCTTCCGTTTGTATGTTGACGGGTATCATGCCTCAGGCTAAACGCTCCTCACCAACTCGGGATGCCTCAGGCAACTGAACTTTCCCGGGAGCTTCTGAGCCCAGATGGCGGAATTGGTAGACGCGCAGGTTTCAGGTACCTGTGTCCGAAAGGACGTGGAAGTTCGAGTCTTCTTCTGGGCACCAGTCGGTTCAGGCATTCCCTGCCTTTTCCCTCTGAAAAATTCGGTGACAAAAAATGAGCCAGCAGAACGCCATCCATTTTTATGACGGCGATCTGCCAGACGATTTCGATCTTGGTCCGCTTGTCGCCGTTGATACAGAGACCATGGGTCTCAACCCCCACCGAGATCGCCTTTGCCTTGTCCAGCTTTCAAGCGGTGACGGCGAGGCACATCTTGTTCAGATCAAACCCGTCTCCATGGGTGGGCGCGGATATGATTGCCCCAATTTGCGCGCCTTTATGGCTGATGACAGCATAACAAAGCTGATGCATTTTGCGCGCTTTGACGTAGCCGTCCTCCAACGGGCACTTGACGTGACAGTCAGCTCCGTCATCTGCACGAAAATCGCCGCGCGCCTCGTCTATACATTCACGGATCGACACGGCTTGGCTTACTTGTGCCGAGATCTTCTGGGTGTCGATTTACCAAAACACCAGCAAAGCTCTGACTGGGGCGCTGACACACTAACGCCTGAGCAATGCAAATATGCCGCATCAGATGTACTGCATCTGCATGCACTCTGGGAAAAGCTGGAAGCCATGCTCATTCGTGAGAACCGGCGCGAGCTTGCCCAGGCATGTTACGATTTCCTCCCGGCGAGAGCTCGCCTGGATCTACTCGGCTACGAAGAGCCTGACATTTTTTCTCACCGCGCCTGAAGCTATAGCTGATTCCCATGACACAGATGCTGCGTTCTTCCCTGAGTTCGGCACTTTCCACCCTCGCCACGGAACGGGTGGGACTTCAGACACTTGAAGCCGAGATGGGTGGTTGCCTTGGCGAAACATTCAGCCGGGCCGTAGAGCGTATTTTTATCTCCCCTGGCCGCGTCGTTGTTACAGGCATGGGGAAATCCGGACATATTGGCCGCAAAATCCAGTCCACACTCGCCTCAACTGGCACCCCTTCGCTGTTTATGCACCCTACAGAGGCAGCACACGGGGACCTTGGGATGGTGGGGCCGGAAGATATCATTCTGGCACTTTCAAACTCTGGCGAAACTGCAGAACTTGCTGCCGTCCTAAGCCATGCATCCCGCCAGAAACTGTGCGTGATAGCAATGACGACAGCCCCCTCTTCCGCCTTGGCCAAAGCCGCGGAGATCGTCCTTACCCTGCCGTCCGCCAAAGAAGCGTGTCCGATGGGGCTCGCTCCCACCACCTCCACACTTCTTCAACTCGCCTTGGGAGATGCTTTAGCGCTTGCCCTTCTGGAACGGCGTAATTTCACTGCAAATGATTTCAGCGTTTTCCATCCCGGCGGACGCCTGGGTGCAAGATTACGCCCTGTGCGCGACCTTATGCATACCGGTGACGCCGTTCCTTTAGGCACCATGGACCTTCCGTTGCGGGCAGTCATTCTGGAAATGACCCGCAAAACATTCGGATGCATGGGCGTAGTTGATTCGGAAGGCGTTTTAAAGGGCCTGATTGCCGACGGTGACCTTCGTCGTGTACTCGACAGGGACCTCGATAATACGAAAGCTGCAGAAGTCATGAATACTGCTCCGATCACGACTTCTGCCCATACGCTCGCACAGGATGCGCTGGTGCTCATGAACGAGCGCCCCAAGCCCATCACAAGCCTTTTTGTGCTGGATGACGATCATCGCCCCCTTGGCATCATTCATCTTCATGACCTGCTGAGGGCTGGAATTGTATGACCGATTCCCCGTCAAATGACCCGAAGCCTCGCAGAGAAGATTTCGCCAGCAACCGCTCCGAGAGCCTTGCAAAACTCGACTCCCTGCGCCGCCTTGCTTTTCAGAAAAAACGTGTTGCCCCCAGCGCCGAACTGATCGCACGTCGGCGCTCGCTGCTTGCACTTGCCAAATGGGCGCTTCCCTCTCTGGCGCTTGTGCTGCTCGCGTCGATCGCCGCATGGCCTGAAATCTCCCACCTGATCAATCAGAACCGAGCTGCCCTGCGCGAAATGGCGCGTCTCCGGGTGGAAAGCGGCAACATGGAAAACGCCGTCTATCGCGGCCTTGATGCTCATAATCATCTTTACATGATCACAGCACGCACCACTCACCAGGAGGGTCCGGACCGGGTCAATCTGATAGATCCAGTGGCCGATATTCAGCTTTCCGGAAACTCCTGGGCGCACATCAAGGCGGATCGTGGTGTTTACATGCAGCACGAACAGACGCTTGATCTCGATGACCACGTTGTCCTGTACCGTGACGATGGAACACTGATGAATGGTCCGTCCGCCGATCTTGATCTGAAGCAGGGTGTCGTCGCCTCACGTGACTGGGTCCACGCGGAAGGTCCATTCGGCACCGAGGATGCGCAGGGCTACTTTATGGATCAGCATGCAGGCCTGCTCGAATTCACCGGACCGGGTCAGACCGTCCGCAATGACGATTTCGGTCCGGCTGCCTCTTCTGTGGCAGCGCAGAAAAGGCCATAACAGACACATGACAAGCCGCCTCGCCCTGCTTCCTGCTGTTATTCCCCTCTTGCTGCCGCTCGCCGCACATGCGGACGGTCTGGACATGTCGCACGGCCAGGCCGTCCGCCTGTTCTGGAAGCAGGAGGAAATCTATGACCGCAATGCTCAGACAGTCACCCTGACCGGCGGCGCGCGGGCGATCCGTGGCGATGTGACGGTTGATGCGGATGAGTTGATCGGCTATCTGCGCAAAAAGGCCGTTCCTGCCGGACAAACGCCTCCTCCCAAGACTGATGGCGCCAACGGTGACCCCATGAGTGGTTCTCTCGAGCTATATCGGATCGAGGCACGAGGGAACGTCCACATTTACAACCAGACCGATCAGGGCTGGGGTGATCATGCCATCTATGACATGGATCAGGCCGTCATGGTCATGACGGGTCATGCACTGAAGCTCACAACACCACAGGACGTCCTGACAGCACGCGATGTCATGGAGTACCATTCCCAGACACGCATGTCCGTTGGCCGCGGTGACGCAACCGTCACGACAAATGACGGCAAACGCATCAAGGCAGACGTCCTGGTGTCCTTCAGCGCCCCCGCCGATCCCTCTTCTCCTGCAGACACGAATGCGAAGCCACCCTCAGGCGACGGTTCCCCAATGGGCGGATCTTCGAAACTGGATCGTGCTTATGGCTGGGGACATGTCGTTCTGCGAACGCCAACACAGACCGCTACCGGCGATCGGGGCGTGTATGTTTTCGCCACACAGATTGCCCGCCTGATCGGTCATGTTCATGTCACGCAGGGCCAAAACCAAAACAACGGATCGCAGGCCATCGTGAACATGAAAACCGGTATCGCCACAATGCTGCCGGGTTCGGACTCCCCTATTCAGGGCCTTGTCGTACCGAATGAAGCCTCCCCTAGCCAGGCGCCCAAAAAGTGAGTGAAACCTCGAACCCCAATTTTACGCCGGGCCCCGGCCTGATTGCCCATGGCATCGGCAAAACCTACAAGAAGCGCGCAGTTGTCAAAAACGTCTCGCTTCAGGTTCAACGCGGAGAGGCAGTTGGCCTCCTGGGACCCAACGGTGCGGGAAAAACCACCAGCTTCTACATGATCGTTGGCCTAGTGCAGCCCGATACGGGTTCCATCACACTGGATGGTGCGGATATCACGCAACTGCCGATGTATCGTCGCGCCCGTCTGGGGGTGGGATATCTTCCGCAGGAGGCCAGCATTTTCCGCGGCCTCAATGTCGAGCAAAACATTATGGCAGCCCTTGAAGTGATCGAATCCGATCCCGACAAGCGCGACACGATGCTCAATGGCCTTCTGGCTGAATTCGGCATCACCCATCTGAGACGCTCTCCGTCCCTCGCACTTTCGGGTGGTGAACGCCGCCGTCTCGAAATCGCGCGCGCACTGGCAAGCCAGCCAAACTACATTCTTCTCGATGAACCACTGGCCGGTATTGACCCCATTGCCGTAGGTGAAATTCGCGATCTGGTCTCCCACCTCAAGGATCGAGGCATTGGCGTTCTGATCACGGATCATAATGTCCGTGAAACGCTTGAAGTGATTGACCGAGCCTACATCATGCATAGCGGTCAGGTGCTAATGGAAGGCACACCAGAGGCGATCGTTGCGAACGAAGATGTTCGCAGGGTCTATCTTGGAGAGAATTTCTCACTGTAATCTTCCGGAATGCTTTCACCCGGGCTGATACAGAGACAAACGCAGTCCATCGCCATGACGCCTCAGCTGCGTCAGGCGATCGAAATGCTGCAATATACCCAGCAGGATCTGGCACAATACCTACGCCAGCAGGCGGAGCAAAACCCCCTCCTCATACTTGAGGAACGGGAAAGCTCTGCGCCAGACCAACCACCAGCCGAGCCGTTTGATGACGATGACCCGGGCTATTTCACTTCTGACGCTGAGAAGCCGGAAGCCGCTGCTGACGGCCGCAATCTTCGCGAAGAAATCGCTCAGCAGATCAGACTCTCCTTCCCAGATCCCACTGAGCAGACTATCGGACTATTTCTGCTGCAAAATCTCGATGAAACCGGAAGACTGACCGAAGCGCCGGATTTTCTTGCAAAAACATTAGGCATCCAGACAGATACTCTAGAGACAATCCGTCAGAAGCTCATGCATTTTGACCCTGCAGGTTTATTTGCGGTTTCTCTGGAAGAATGCCTCTCAGCGCAGTTACGGGTTCGCAACAGACTAGATCCCGCCATGGCCATACTGCTTCGGAACCTGGATCTTCTTGCGGCCAGGGAGTGGCGAAAGCTCAGGGAATTATGCTGCCTGGAGCAGGATGATCTTCTGGATATGCTCGCCGAGATCCGCGCACTCGACCCTAAACCCGGATTTGAGCCTGAAACACGTCGGGTTGCCATTGAACCTGACGTTATCGTTCGCAGAAACGGGAGTGGCTACCGCATCTCCGTAAATACGCGCCTTCTCCCCAAAGTGAAGCTTGATACAGGCCTTCAGGAACATTTCTCCAGAACACAGGATTCCAAACATGCTGTGACGCGTTATGGAGCAGAGGCATCCTTCCTCCTGCGCGCACTTGAAAGCCGCAAGCAGTCCCTGCTGAAAATAGCCACGGGCATTGTCGAAAGGCAGCATGGGTTTCTGGAGCAGGGCCTGTCAGCGATGCGCCCGTTCACGCTCCGTGAACTCGCGAGCATTACAGGGCTACATGAAAGCACCGTCAGCCGCATCGTAAATGCCAAATACATGGACACACCTAGAGGTGTTTTTCCCTTGCGGCTGTTTTTTCCATCTGCGCTCTCACAAACAGATGATAACAGCCTGAGTGCAACCGCAATCCAACAGCGCATCCGCCACTTTATTGCGAACGAGGGCGAGAACATCCTGTCCGACGATGCGCTGACCGCAATACTTCAGGCCGAAGGAACTGCCATTCAACGCCGCACGGTCGCGAAATATCGTGAGGCGCTTGGCATTCCCAACTCAAGCCGCCGACGCCGCCTTGGGCGAACGGATTAGCGCAGTGCGGCAATCGCCGTGATTTCAACACGCCAGTCAGGATTGGCAAGTTGTGCTTCGACTGTAGCGCGTGCAGGCTTGTGCGCAGGGTCCAGCCAGACATCCCAGGCACGGTTCATCGCACCGATATCATTAATGTCCGTCAGGAATATCTGGACTGACAGAATCCGTGTCTTGTCCGTGCCCAGAGAAGCCAGCAGAGCATCAATCTGAGCCAGAATATCGGCCGTCTGCCCTTCAACATCGAGCGTCGCATCATCCGCAACCTGGCCCGCAAGATAGGCCAGCCCCCCATGGGTTACGACACCACTCAGGCGCTGCTCTTCCAGATGCCGTCCAATATCGGAATGTGTGCTCACAATTACTGCCTTACTGAAGAAGCGTTGGAATCATTTCGTGTTCGAGGATCGCATCAAGCGCACTTTCCTCGTCATCAGCAACAGCCATGGGCGTGCCGTCTGCGGCATGAATGGCCACAAGCTGCTCACCGTCATGCATCACCGACTTCATGTAGGCGATCTGAGACATGCCGAGAGCGAGGAACTCAGCCCCCGTGATCCGGCGAATATCGACCGGAACCACCTCGGCTGACCCGCTCCCGTTTTCAAACGGATTTTTCATTGCAGATACCTTTTTCTGGCCCTGCCCGGGCCACAGTATTTTCAGGGAGGACAACAGAAACCTATTCGTCGTCCAGATCTCTTACGGCCCTGGGCCGTCGCGGCTTGGGAGCAGGTGGCACAACCTCATGCTCAACAGGCTGACGCTGCGGTGTACGACGACCTTGCGAAATCGCAATCCGCTTCACGCGCACTTCAGGCTCAGGGCGCAGAAGGTCTATGTGCAGCAGACCATTATCAAGCCATGCCCCGCCAATCTCGATACCCTCAGCAAGCACAAACGCCTTGTGGAACTGCCGGGCAGCTATACCACGATGCAAAAATACGCGTCCCTGGCTGTCATCCGTCTGGCGACCACGAATGACAAGCTGGTTGTCCTCCTGCGTGATCTGCAGGTCGTCCATCACAAAGCCAGCCACAGCGAGAGTAATGCGTAGTGCCGTCTGGCTGAGCTGTTCAATATTATAGGGAGGGTAACCATCAGAAGTCGACTTCGATGCGCGTTCAAGCATCTGTTCGAGATGGTCAAAACCAAGGAACATTGGTGACGTAAACAGTCGTCCAGACATGGGCGCGAGCCTCCTCCGTGAGCGAGACATTGAATTCCGGACCCGCATATGGGCATCCGATTAAACAACAAGATATGGGGCACACGCCCTCTTATGCAAGTTTTCCCAACGAAAACGCCTCACAGACTGGCGTTTAACGCTCGCGCTCGCTACATCGCAGAGCATGAGCGAATTCGATTTCCTGAACGGCATCGACGAGGTGGCACCCACCCCGATCCTGATCGCCCCCCAGCCCGTCCTGCGTCAGGTGGCCCGTGAAGTGCGCCCTGAAGACATGGCCCTCCTGCGTGACCAGCTGCCTGGCATGTTCTCTGCAATGTATAAAGCACCCGGCATCGGTCTGGCTGCGCCTCAGGTGGGCCTCGGACTGCGTTTCGCGCTCGTGGACGTTGCCGATGAGGACAAGGAGCGCGCTCCAATGGTTCTCATCAATCCGGAGATCATCGAGGAATCGGAGCAGTTAGCCGCCCGTGAAGAGGGATGCTTGTCCCTCCCGAACCAGTACGCCGAAGTCGTACGGCCCGAATCTGTGCGCGTGCGCTACCGAAACCTTCTCGGTGATACCTGCGAACGTGAGGTTTCGGATCTTCTGGCAACCTGCATCCAGCACGAGATGGACCATCTGGATGGCATTCTGTTCGTTGACCATCTCTCCGCAATCAAGCGCAACATGATCATGCGCCGACTGGCCAAAGAGCAGAAAAGGCGCTGATCACACGATGCGGCTGATTTTCATGGGCTCGCCGGATTTTTCCGTTCCGGCACTCCACGCCCTTATCAACGCGGGCCATGAAATCGTGGCAGTCTATACGCAACCCCCTCGCCCCGCAGGTCGAGGCAAAGCGATGCGTCGCCAGCCCGTGCACGAAGCCGCCGAAACGCTGGGCATCGAAGTCCGAACTCCGGCGCGCGTCCGCCGCGACAAGGCAGAACATGCAGCCTTCGCAGCGCTCAATGCCGACGCTGCGGTCGTCGCAGCCTATGGCCTGATCCTGCCCAAAGAAATGCTGGACGCCCCAAGACTTGGTTGCCTGAACATTCATGCAAGCCTTCTGCCGCGCTGGCGTGGCGCCTCCCCCATACAGTCAGCCATTGTCGCGGGTGACCGCAAGAGCGGCGTATCCATCATGCAGATGGGCGAAGGCCTTGATACAGGTGCAGTCCTGCTTGAAGAAGCTACCGAGATTACCGACACCGACACAGGCAGCACTCTGCACGACAGACTGTCCGAAATCGGTGGTCGCCTGATCGTACGCGCCCTTGCCGAGCAACCCACCCCGGTTCCACAACCAGCCGATGGCGTAACCTATGCCGAGCGCCTCACCCGTGATCACGGGCGCATCGAATGGACACGCACGAGCACTGAGATTGATTGCCAGATACGCGGCTTCACCCCGTGGCCCGGCGCTTTTACATCACTCAATGGCACTGTCCTGAAAATTGGCGCCGCTACTCCAGTTCATGAGCTTTCCGGGGCGCCAGGGCAGACGATCGACGACAGCCTGACTGTTGCCTGCGGAACCGGCGCACTGCGCATCGAGCGGCTCCAGAAGCCTGGTCGCAGCATGATGAGTGCGGCTGAGTTTCTACGTGGTCAACCACTGCCGAAAGGCACGACACTTGGCTGATATCGCACGTTGGGCCATTCGTGTTGAATATGATGGTTCAGGTTTCATCGGATGGCAGAAACAGACAGAGGGCCTGTCCGTCCAGAGCGTCATTGAAGCTGCAGCAGCGCGTATCGTTGGGGATCGCCCTGTCGCTTCCGTCACAGCAGGCCGGACAGACACGGGCGTTCATGCCGCAGGTATTGTCGTGCACCTCGATTTCCCGGCAGATGCACGACTGGATATTCGCCAGATCCGTGACGGTATGAGCTACTTCCTCAAGCCGCATCGTGTCGTTGTTCTGGAAGCGGCTCCTGTCGATCTGGAGTGGAGCGCACGTTTCTCAGCAGTCTGGCGGCGGTATCGCTACACCATCATCAACAGGGCAAGCCGCCCCGTGCTTCAGATAAATCAGGCGTGGCATGTAAAGCGCCCGATTGACATTGAGATCATGCAACGGGGCGCTGATCACCTGCTTGGACGACACGATTTCACATCATTCCGTGCGACCGCATGTCAGGCCAAGAGCCCTGTACGCACCCTTGAGCTTCTGAGTATCCGGCGTGAGGGTGAACTCGTTATCATAGATACGCAGGCCCGCTCGTTCCTGCATCATCAGGTCCGCAACATGGTTGGGTCACTGGCACTTGTAGGGACGAAACAATGGCATCACGAGCGCATGGCAGAGGCACTTGCCGCTCGCGATCGCCGTGCGGCAGGGCCCACCGCACCACCTGATGGTCTATGTTTGATGGAAGTTGGTTACCCGGAAGACCCATTCCGGAAGGAGTAAATGTCCTACCGGGGCCGCCCGATCAAAAGCCGGGACCGAACATATCCACGAGCGCGTTGTAATGTGGCGGCAGTATCCAGAGCAGGACCAGCACGCCAGACGCCACCACAGTCTGCAATACGGTCATGATCACAGCCTGCAGGGACGTCACTGCAAGCCCGACGCGAGTCACATACCAGGTCAGCCACAGGCTGTAGCACTGAATACCCAGAGCAACTCCGGAAAGGGACGCAGCACTGTCTGCCAGCCCAGGAAAGACCAGCTTCAGCACGCC
>Ga0157363_1007858_pt1 | contig 10115 bp, 4 predicted proteins | sample AttsexASBM1_FD_111477 | JGI IMG/M metagenome (GOLD analysis project Ga0157363, IMG submission 111477) | Fungus gardens microbial communities from leaf cutter ant in Ribeirão Preto, State of São Paulo, Brazil - Atta sexdens ASBM1 | ecosystem: Host-associated > Fungi > Mycelium > Unclassified ...
CAAATTGTATCTCTAATTCAATCTTCATTATTTAAAATGTGTTCATTTTTATAAAATTTGTTCGTTTTTAAATAGTTTAAATAAAATAAGAGGAAGAATCCTGTTTTCAATTGAAATGGATCTTGATGCTTAACTTTTAAAAGCACAGTCGATATTTTTTTATTGTGAAATCTGGTAGATAAATTTAAATCTATACAAAATAAGTAAAATACAATCTAATGTTTACGTAAAAATTCGTTGTGAAATTTTTTACAAATATGTAAGATTTTTTTCAAATTTTTGTACAGTCTGGTAATGTAGATATATTAGATTAAAACAAAAGTTCGTAGTATTACTTTATCTGTATTATATTTATAAAATAAGCTCGTAGTTTTGTAGTTTGTAGTACAACAAAAATTACCAGCTTACAGAAACTCAAAAATAGTGAGCTTTTGAAAGTAGAGATTTTAAGCTTTGAAATAGTTTTTAAATTTAAATTTTATTCATTTGTAACGCAATTATAACTGCTTAAATTTTTAAGTTCGCTATGAATTTTTGTTATGATCTTATAAAAGTCTGCACTGAAGTTCGAAGATCCAGATTACGGACAAATGATGAAAATTTCACATTGGCACTAAATATAGTAAAGACTGTTACGTGATAAAGATTTGAAACGTAATAATAGTCCAACAGCAACCGGAATTTATTTAATTTATTTAATTAAAAGATATATTTCAACTTTACATAGAAATTTTATTAAGCACTAAAATCTAGTCTTGACTGTATTTGGCGCTTTTTATGTATTTATATTGTGTCATTCATATTGCGGTTTAGTTTAAATTATTATTGTTATTTAAAATAATTCTTCAATAATAATTAATTCAGCTATTATATTTTGTGTCGATAATTCTATTGTACGAGAACAGTTTAAACGTTTTGATATTAAACTGACGATATAATACAACAAGGGTGTCCAGACGAAAATTTTATCACCCCATATAATAGAACTATACGGATATAATATCCTTTCTATAAAGCCGAGTCCGCTGTGGAATCCAAAGTATCGAGTTTCCGGTTTATTGGCACTTTCGATTTTCAACTTCTGTCAAACAGCTGTTATCGGTCGGCTATCGTATATGTATTCGTATACCGCGCTAGCAAATACTTACCGCAACATTTCGCCATTTGTCATTCCTATAAGATATGGCAACAATTTTTAATATCGAGATTTTTGAAATGAAAGCTTTAACCCAATTTTTGATTATGGATTCATTTTTCATCTTCCAATAATGATCACCAAAAGAATAGTCGAAAGGGTCAAAGTTTGAGATTCTGCCATAACTTCAAAAAGTTCAATAATTTTCTCTTATCACAGCTTGGAGAGCCACTTTTACGACGGTGCCCTCGGACTTTTCCTTACTGGACGTGACTTCTGGCTTCCCGAAATCGGTTTTATCTCTCCGGCAAGAATAATTTTCCGCCAGAAACTTTCTCCATCACACGAATGTCGTTAGCGCAATTAGAATTCATAGACGCGTCAATTCGAGATACGAACGTGTATACGTGTTATCAGTATACGTCTTGTGTGTAAATATTGAAAAATTGATTTCAGGTGCGTTTTGTAGAAATTATAAACTCGTAAAGATTTATATTAACGAATACAAAAGAAAGAAATAATTAATTTATTAATACAAAGCGAAGAAAATTATATTTAGTTAAAGCTGATGTCTAATAATATTTTTGTGTAAATTTTACAATTTTTAATCTAAACAAACTGCCGATAATTTGTCGGACAATCCTAAACTATAGTTGGAGTACGTAATGTTATAAATTAAATTGTGAATGAATAAAGCAATTTAATAATACTGATATTAATGAGCATCTTTAATTCTCTAATAATGATCGGAATGTGACTTTCAGTAAACATTTACATTTTTATTATATAAAGCATTTTGTTTTACTGTAATTATTTGAAATCAAATAATTTTTATTGTATTTTTTTTTGCTTGAAATGAAAATTGTAAAATTTACACAAAAATATAATTAGGCCAATACCCGTTTTTATCAAATATGATCTTTTTCGATTATGTGTTAAATATTTTTCAACAATCATAATTTCTTCTTTAATTTTATCACTAAGTATTTTGATCCTTCCGATATTTTAGTAAAAAAAAATTTATTTAAAAAGTCTTAATAAAAATTATAAAAAGATTAATACAAACGCAGAACAATAATTTTCAAGAAAGATATAAAGATTACGATTACTCTCGTCTCGCGAAGGATGCATTAAATGTTGCGACTGACTGAAAGACGTTGATTTAAAGCGTCAGCTGCATTCGCCCGAGGCACCACAAGCTTCATCTAAGCCGTTACAATGAGAAAGACGAAATAATTACTCACGCTCACTATAGATAGATTAGGAGTTTGTACGAGGCAACTCGTCACTGTTTAAGGAACAGGGAGAAGTTGTATCGTGTATACGGAGCATATGTATAGATTAAAGGATTCTAGGAATTACCTATCAGGCGCAGAAGGTGCATAAGACAGGTGTTTAAGGAAGGGAAACCGGGCACACCGTTGTGAAGAGGGAAATGCAAACACAGCATAGCGGAGGTCAACCGATGCATAACTCGCACATATATGTAAAGATACATTGCCTCGTACCGGAATACCGGATTGCCAGAAAGTCCTACGATTAAATATTAGCGAGAATAAACTGCAGTGTCTTCGCGGGATATCCTCTATCCAGCAATGGTGAGAGCGGAAACATTGGAGAGAGATTCGGGACGCTTCCCTTCACGCTCCGTTTTCCCGAGGCCACTTATCCTTCCTCATCCTGTCTGTATTTCCTTGATCTCTCTTCTTTTCCTGTTCGTAAGATATTTCTCGCTGTCGCATCTGCTTTCGCGGAGAATCGCGGATCTTAATCGTTTTCGTGATCATTTGAGCGACTCTTGTTAGAAAAAGGTACATGGATAAAGAGATAGAAAAAGTGAGCGAGCGATAGAGAGAGGGAAGGGGGGAGAGGGGGAGGGGAGGAGAGAGAAATGAAAGCGGAAGGGCACGAAGGGGCTAAAAATGAGAATCGTGAAAGAGTACAGCGTAGGCGGAGGACACTCCCCGGAACAAACGATGCTTGTAATATCTCAGGAATATCCTCGACTTATACCTTGTAGCCGCCGGCGAGTCGTATTCAAACTTCCCAATTATCTTCTCCGAGACATCGCTTCAAGATTAAAAATCATTGTTACGGAACGCCGCTATTTTTCTGATTATCGCAAAAATTTTTTGGGTGTGCGAAGTATATTACTGTCGAGTACGAACGTTTTTATATTAGCATTCACATTATTTTAGCAAAAAATGTGATGATATAACATAAATTCGTTAAATAATTTGTAAAAAGTTCAATATTTAAAAATTTACATGTTTCAATTACAAATTCTTTGATCTTGATAGCTTTTATCTTTTCAATAATTTAATACTTAATAGGATTACCTATCCTTTAATAACACAATTTAAAATAAATTTTTTGGATGCGCATAATACATTACTCTCGAATAGGAAGATTTTTATTTGTATTCACATTATTGTAGCAAAAATTAATGACATAACATAGATACGTTAAATCGGTTAAATAGATTTCTAAAAGATTGAATATTCATATTTAAATCTGTTTCAATAACAAATTATTTGATTCACGTAGCAGGGCTTTCATCTTTTAAGTAATCTAATACCATAAAAGTTCATAGTGATATATATAAACCCTTCAGTGATACAAATTTTACTTAATATCATTACTATATCAAAATCTCTCTTTTAAGAGATCATTGCGAAAATATCCGCGATACACCGTGTCCAACTTCCAATTTCCATAAAGCTTTAAACAAATTAAATCTCTTCGGAAAGCGAAGCGACATAGTGCATGATGCCCGGAGATTAGTTTACCTTCTTCCGAAGAAGCGAATCGAAGCGACGAAGGGTAGATGGAGATGCTGAAAGAACGTTCCACGAAAGAACGGTAGCGAACGAGCGAGGGAAAAAGCCGATAGTAGGGGCTAAGGAAAACTGCCGAGAGGGATAGCAACCCTCGAACAAACGACGCCTGTAATATCTCACGGATATCCTCGACCGGGTCGTAGCCGCGGGGAGAATCGTATTCAAACTTCGCGATTATCTTCCCCGAGATTCTCTCCTATGGCCGTTTCCCTCTCTACTTTCTATCCGTCCGCCCACACTCCCGAATTTTTTTTTCATCTTCCACCCACAAACGCCACCGCCGCACGACTCGTGCACACGAGAACCACTCGTGATAAATGCAACCCGATAAAGGCGCACTCGTCATTCGTTCAGGTGAATCGACCGTTCCGATCCTTTCCTTCTCTCCTTCACTTCTTTTTTGACGAATCGTCTTTGTCGCTACCATGAAATGGAATCGAGCGCGATCGAATCCCATGAGAGGATGGAAGGGAGGGAGGAAGAAAAAACAAGCGCAGCAACCGCGAAAAGGTGATATCGCGAAGCGATTGTCACCTGGTGACAAAGGCGCGCGTACGGGAACGAATTATTTATCGCACTGCCGTCGCAGCCGTTCTTTTCTCGCGTCAAGCAAGAGGAATGATGTGCTACGACCGGCGAAAATGATTTCATGGTGAAATAATCTTTTCTCGTTTTCTTCGTGTAATTACATCACTAGTAGCATCGAAAGGGCGCAAAATTATATTTTAACTATCGATCAATAATGAGATTTTTTAAGATACATTCTTGTTCGTGAACTTTAAGGAAATAAATAGATAGTAAGTACGGTTTCTAAAAAAAACTTGGTAATATTGAGTGTGCATATACAAGGACACCAGTAAAGTTTTTAAGTTTATGTTTTCCAGTACTTTAAATTGCACGCCGAACGCAGTCCTAAATTAAAGCTGAAATAGTAATATTACAAATTGATTTTTAAATAATGAAAAGATTTTGCAACGAATATTACCTTAATCAAGATTTGAATCTGAAACTATCTCCGAAATAGATGTTTTTTTTTCATATAACGAAAAGAAAGAACGGTTTTATTGAAGTATCTAAAAATGCTAGATATAGATTTAATTTTGGTTAGAGCATAAAAATAATAATGTAGAATGTTCAAATTAATCGCTAGACTGTTGAAACTTCTGTAGTATTGTCATCATTGATTAAACATTCTAATTATAATTATTTTGATAGTTCAGCAAAGTTATTTTCAGATTTGTTATCTAACTAAAGAATATATAAAAATTGTCTAAAATGATCAATTAACATTTTCACCAAACGTTCTAGTGAATCATACTAGTGAAAGAATTTTATGTAGAAATAAACCAGAATAAGACGATGACAGTAAGTAGAACTTATTTCTCGAAATTTGAAAAAAATAATCTAATAAAAAAGACCGAGAGCCCTCAAACCATTCAAATGATTGAGAGAGCGCATTACGAAGTTCACAAAAATCGATAAGTGGAATCACCGAAAAGAACGAAACATTATCCGAAAGGGCGACATAGCTCTCTGTCCCAAGTTGCCATTATACTGGCTCTCCTGGTCATCTCTGTACATAAAATCCTTTCAGTTTTATGACTCAATAGAACGTTTGGTGAAAATTTCATGAAAATCCATTTAGTTGACCACATTTTGTTATACTCTTTTCAAATACTGTAACAAACTGTTTTTTCCGTATATTTACCGCAATAACCAGTATACAAAGGAGAGAACATATTGTTAAAATAGTTCGGATATTTTAATAATTAGACGACAATACTTCAATAGTTTGGTTTGGAATTACTGATTACATTTTTAGAAAGAAATGAAGTGTCTGAATGAATGGATATCAATATCTTAGAACAAGAGCGTCATTTTATGGCTTGGAAGTAAAAGGAAAAAAAATATCATATCTCCTGATATAAGGCATTTATTTTCTTGTACCTGTGCTATATTGACACGTATGTATTATAGGTCTAAAGCATCGATATATATTACAGCAAACGTAGAAGAATAAAAGTGTGCGCAAAAGATGAAATGCTACAGTAAAGAATTGCGAGAAGACGGGAGAGAGTAGGTTTACAGAGTTTATTGTCACTGTTGAAATCAATAACCACCAAGAGAATTGTATGCTATAATACACAGATTCGCGTTTTCTATCCCAATGCACAATATTAATAATAAAAAAAATTAATGAATCCAGTAAACACACTGAAACGCGAAATTTCCGCTGTATAGCTGCAATGTTTATACCCATTCGCGCATGCAAACAATTCTCCGGATAAACGTGATTACTTCCGGTGCCGATCGTTCGCGACGTATTTCATTACATCTCTCCATACATATGCAAACGATAAAATTTACCTTCCAGACCTGCCGTGTACAAAAACGACGTAAATTTAAAAATTGTAAGATCGAATCCCTGGATTTTCTCGTAGAGGAAATTGAGGGACTTTTAGGTCGATGAAATCGAAGCTGCAGCGAGAGATCTCGGTCGTATCTCGTTCTCGCCCGACTGGTGATAGTCGTCGAAACGACACGCGAAATCCGTCGGGAGATAACGAAATCAATTTCCGCAGGATTAGAAACCGAGCGACGATTCGTTCGTTAGAGGTGCCTTTTTGTTGGCTCGTTTGAGATCCGAATGGCGACATCACCGGCTGCCGCCAACGGGGACCAACGAGCAGCATTAAAGACGATGGACGGGAAACGTCCGGCTGTTAAGATAGAGATCATGATAATTAATCGACGTTGGCTAATTACACCGGATTATTTCGAGACAGTTTGGTACGCGCGCCGCCATATGATCACGTAGCTGATGACTTTGACGGATGTGCTGTAAAGAGTTGAGGAGAACTTTAAAGAACGATCTATATCGCTACGCGAATGCGGAGATAACAATCTCCGCTCAGGCATTTAAGGATGATGATAAACAATCATTTCCACGAAAGCATTACGTTTAATGGAATCCATTTATTAATTACGAACTTTATTCCCATTATAGAAAATATAACGAATGTTTTATGAAAGTTTTCAGAAATTATTTTAAATAAAATGAATTTTATTATCCTTTATTCATTTTTATCCTATTTTATAAAATTCTACTTATAATTGTTCTAAACTTCATACATTTACTTATACATATCTTAGAATTTCTTAAACATTTTGAACAATATATACAATATTTTACGAAATAGACAAAAATTTTCTTCATTGAAATTGTTGTGGTCAATCCGCAATGAGAAAAAAATGTTTGATATTTGTAACTATAATTGAATGATAAACAACTATTTCCGCGAAATAATTACGTCTAATGGAATCCATTTATTAAATTACAAATTTTATCTTCATCATTTTATGAAAGTTTTCCAGAATTGTCTTAAGTAAGACGATTTTATTATTCTCCATTATCTATTCATTTTATTTATTTTAAAAAATTCTACTTATAACTCATAAAATGCATGAAATCTCAGATTTTACATTTGCTTACATATTTTACTTTCTCAAACATTTTGAATAATTTTAACAAAATAGATAGACATTTTCTTTGAAAATACTAAGAGAAAAGTATTTTAGTATTTGTGACTATAATTGTATGATAAAATATGGCTAGGAGTTATATAATTATTTTCAAGGCCAATTACATATATTGTTTAGAGAGGATCCTGTTTGCCTACATGCATCATTTCCCTACATCACTTTTGCTGGCAGTTCGTTTGTGCACAAAAATTATTGCCTATAGTTCGATTGCCTATATGCACTTGACCCTCCTCTCTCCTCCAATATTAACCCAATATTGGATAACCAACGTATAGTCAATATTGGACAGACAAGAGGCTTCCCCAATATTGACCCAATATTGGATAATGTATATCTAATATTAGCCAGACATTATCCCTCTTTTCCTCCCCCTCCTCAATATTGAATAACCAATGTATATCCAAACATTGCTCCCCCCTCCATTTTGGATAACCAATGTATGGCGAATATTGGTCAGACATTCCCCCCCCAATATTGGATTAATTGGATAACCAATGTATAGTGAATATTGGCTAAACATTGACTCCCCCCCCTCCCAATATTGACCTAATATTGGATAACCAATGTTATTTCTGAAAATTTTATTTGTGCGCAAAAGTGCTTATAGGCAATCGAGCTGTAGGCAAAAGGAGCATTTTTATTTTTTATATAAATACAATTTACTATAAATATAAACTATATATAAAAATATATTATATATATATATATATATATATATATATATACATATACATAACTGTATAAATATAATGTGTTTATAGTTATTAATTATACTTTATGCAGGTAATAATTATAAAAATGGAGGTCTTCATTATTTTACTATGCAATTATAGTCACAAATATCAGACATTTTTTTGTAGTAAAGGTCTATCGTCTACTTTAATTTAAATTGAATAAGAATTATTTGATGGATAAGAAAGCGTAATCAGAGACTCAATATGCTTACACTCGTATTTGAATCGATATTATAATTCTTGGCTTTCCTCATTTGATTATTCTCGAAACAATACGCATATTGCGTGTGTCACCCAAATTCTCCTCTCAGACACGCAGGAAATTGCTTGGCCACCGGATACGGCGTTGAAAGCACCGTAGGAAAATCGTTTTAATTGGCGCCGCGGAAAGCCGGAAAATTGGCCCGTACGATCGTCTAGACGGCTAATTTGAATAACATGATAACGTCCGGCTGCATTTTCGCCGAGCGCGCTAGATTATCGAGGGAAAGCTGCGAAAAAATAATGCTTGCATGTATAGCTTTAATCAGCTGTATGAACTACCTCTAATAAACTCGGCTAAATTAAACTACTCGACATTTATAAAATAAAAGCTGTAGTAAATTTTTTCCTACGAAATAATGAATACCAGAACGTGGTTTGCAAAAAAGACTTTTAAAAGCTTTCTTTCTTTTAATCTTTTAATTCGTGGATTAATCATGAATGATTAATGTGTTTTTCCTACAATTTATTAAAAATTCTTCACGCTCTCGCTCAATACTGCATAATAAAACAACGAAGAAATTGTCCTAATTTTAAAAAGATTTTAAAAAGAAATTTTGATAACTTCATTACAGTACATCTTGAAAATCTCTTCGCAGTCCAAGTGAATTTTCTTAGAATTTTCTTATCGTATACAAATATAATATATATAATAATTCTGTATCTAGAGATATAAAGAGTACCCTGCAGACGATCTTGCAAAAAGAATTTATTCATTACTTTTCATTACTTTGATGGAAATATTTTTCATTTTATTCAATTCTACCGAATCGAATCGTCCTTGGCCTCAGAATATTCAAGAATATCTTTTGCAAAATTTATTCAATTTAGTGATTGAACGACTTATGAGACAAGTCAGTATTTTCAACTCCCGATTGAATTAAAGTTTCATTAATCGAATGAAGTATGCATAAGGATTTTAAAATAATGATCGAGTCACATTTCCAGTGTTGTGTCACGGGTCACAAGCAATATAATTTGAGAAATTTATAACAGTAACGTTAAATAATAATTTCTCATTGTCATCATTTTAACGATGCAGACGATATCAAATTATATTGACGTTTCATATTATTATGTATACATTATGACATGTATGTTAGACTTCTGATAGCAAATACACCAGTCATTGCAAATTAATAAACAGTATTATATTGCATTAAATTTCATAACTTTCGTTGGACAATCTCATTCGGCTGTAATGCTCTCCGCTTTATACTATTGCAGAGCGCTCTACAGTCTTTCGTGCACATTTATTCATATCATCTGGTTGTTTCTCAGCTAGATATTAAACGACCGTGCACACGATGTGTATGCGCATCTGTCTCTGTATGTTATGCATTATTATATTAAGCTCTCTGCAAGCGCATCAGTGTCTGCAGTCGAAAACGAAATGGAATATGCCAGAGCAGAGAAGATAACCGGTTAACTTGATAAAAAAGACTCTAGCAAAAGAGAAGATAATGCAAAGGTGACCTAGCATCCGTATTATTTTAATATGAACTAAGATTTGTTTTGAAAATTTTGAGGAGGTAATAAAAAATTAAATGAAACCAAGCGATTTTCCAATATGCTTTCAACGTATTTGAATAAAAAATTAAA
>Ga0157363_1007861_pt1 | contig 10114 bp, 4 predicted proteins | sample AttsexASBM1_FD_111477 | JGI IMG/M metagenome (GOLD analysis project Ga0157363, IMG submission 111477) | Fungus gardens microbial communities from leaf cutter ant in Ribeirão Preto, State of São Paulo, Brazil - Atta sexdens ASBM1 | ecosystem: Host-associated > Fungi > Mycelium > Unclassified ...
AGAGAGAGAGAGAGAGAGAGAGAGAGAGAGAGAGAGAGTGTGTGTGTGTGTGTTCTGGGTCCAGGGCAAGGAGTTCTGGAAGCCAACATGTTCAAAATGGTAGCTTTGTACCGGACTTCATCCGATTAGTTGCAGCTTATTGATAAGAGCGCATACGCAAGACGTTCTGTGTATTCATCCAAAACCCTTCATATAATCGCTAAAGACACGACGTTTACATGAGCAAACGTCTCCACTAGAATATAGTCTGCAATGAAGATGATATAGCCGAAAGTTCCTTGAAGCTTCCGGAGAAAGGAGGAATCTGTCGTCAATTCAAACGCGATATGAAATTACAACGTTTCTCTCTGTCTTAATAAGTTAGCTCCAAGTTAAGATCAAATTGTTCAAATAAAGGGAATTTATATAAGAGAAATAATAATAAGAAACCATATGATATATAAAGGACAGTTTTACTAAAAAATTTAGCTATAGATGCAGACAAAAAGTCTGCAAAAATAATTTGTTGGATTACATTAAGATTTTGCAGAATTGTTTATCATGCTTGAGATCCTATATAATTATTTTGGTGATCCAATAAAATTATTTGTATCTAGCTAAATTTTTAGGTACTTCAGTGAAATTATTCTTTCACTGTACAGTTTTAATGTTTGTCCAATCGTCTCTGTGGAGACGAATACAAACATATTACGTTTTACTTGTTAATCGAAAGAAGTTCTTTGCAACGATTCTGAACCTTTTTTCTTGCATAATTTATGTTTAATGTCAAAGAACGCCCGACGCGGAAGAACGTTAGCGCCTGTTCCTCGTCCACCGTTCTGTCTTAGCCTCGGCGAATTATGTTATCTCCATGGAAAACGTCACGGCTAATAATACCGGGTTTGCAACAAATGCGCCGAGAACCAAGAGGATTACAGGGGTTACGATAAATCTGGTCACAGTAACGCCATAAGATTTACAATCTGCCTCGGACTCCACGCCGGATGATTTAGATCCCAAGCCAAATTCGTGCAACGGGCATTATTCAATGGCACTGTTACGACTTATCTTTCGCCGCCTGTTGCGCGGTAAACTCGCTGTTTTTCATACGACAGTAAAAGTTGCGTCGATGCCCCGCGTTAAAATTTACGACGACTGACTCGCGCGTCGGCTGCGAGTAACGAGTGGATACTTCAATGACATTGCCGATCAATATTGTTAGAGGAATGTTCATTTTTATTTTTATACGCTCAATCATCGATGTCTTACATTTTTATCATGTCATTTTAGCTCAATGGTACCGTTTTTCCACATTTTTATAACATTAACACGCTCGTATATATATATTACATATATTATATAAAAGAATGAAATAAATAGAATTTATTTATATATTTCAAAGAAATATTTAAAAAAAGATTTTTTACTTGATATATTTCTATATATTCGCTTATTTATCTTTTGTATTTATTTTTATTTTATTACGCTGAGAGGGAAAATTACTTTGCAGCTTTTTCCTTCATTGCAAATTAATCTTACGTGATCCAAGAGCTTTAAAGGCCCTACAGGCGAATAATTTTCAATTTTGAATTATTCTGTCTCAAATTCGGATACGTTCAAAAAAAAAGTGAAAAATGTTCCGGGTTATATTACTGTAAAATTGTATTCTTGAATATTAAAAGAGTGTACCAGAATTTTTTCAGATTTTTTTAGAGTCCAAAAACACTTTGAAAAACACACAGCCACCAGTGATTCGGTTGGAATAGAAAAGCAGTGAAAAAAAAAACGTTGGGCCACGGAAGTTTACACTCTTTATACATATTATAAAAAAAGCTGAAACAAATACAGTTTATTTATATATTTTATTATTTTTTGTTATTTGATACTTCTGTATTTGCTTATTTACTTTTTATATCAATCTTTTAAGAAGAAAAATGACTTTGAGATAAAATCCAAACTTTCGGGATGAAACATCTATACTTATCGTAAATAATCGTGTGACCAAAGTTGAGGAAACTGGTCTCTCCCCGGTGCGCCCCCACGGAATTCAACTCTTGTCCCTATAATAATTGGAAACGTTTATTGCTTCGTTTCGTATGGACGATACCCCGGGGGCTCGTTAGTAGCGTGCTGCGGCATTTCTATATTAAAGTGGCTTGTTAGTCCGTTAAGCCCAGTGTGACTTGGTGGCTCGATCTGATCCGGCCATTCCCCCTTCATATCTCATTCTATATAGCGAGGTAATTCATTCCTGTGAAAACACCGGAAGGATTATTATCGTACTCGCTTACCTAGGCAGGATGAATGCAAATAATGAAACTACTTTACCCAATCAATATCGAAAACTTCGTGACGTTTCAAAGCAGTCGCCGTTATGATTGGATCTCTCCTTCCTTTTACAAATAATGACATATTTTTTTCTCGAACGACATCCCTATTTTCGCAATCGATCAAGCTCCATATTATTTGTTATATATTATCGGACATTATATAAAAATAAGATTCGAACGACATCATTATTTCAGCGGGTAAAGTTACATTTGACATTTACTTATTGTTCATTATGCAAAATCCTCTGAAAATCCAAGTTTACTTCAAGCAGACAGAAAATAGGTAATATTTATCCTTATCCTTCTCGTATTTTTTCAGATTTTCCAATAAAGTGAAATCGATCGTGTTTCATTGAAATCATACAACCGATGAGTCGATCGTATCTCTTTCGTTGAAAACTCATTAACTAAATTGTAGGATTTTCAAAAAGAGTTTCCTGAACTTGGCTGAATTTATCTTGCCTGCAGTATACACGTATTTCCGCGGAGAAAATTTCGCAGGACGATGCCGTTCTTGTAAATTTCTCATCGCGTTTTACCGCGTATTTACCTCGCGCTTAAGTCTCAAGTGCAATTTATCGCAATGCTAAGTTCGAGCAAATACTGAGGTCAGATCGCTTCTCTTCGATGTACGAGTGGATCGCAGCGTGTGTCATAGCTTAAAGCAAAAGCATCGCTTATGCAACTGTGGCAAATGCCCGATTCTTTATGAATGGCTCTCTCATTATCGCTAACAAAAGGGCGCGCGGAGTTACGAATGGCGGATAAGCTATCCTCTGTGGTTCTCCCGCACTCCCATTTCTTGGCATATCAACGTGAGAAAAATGAGGCCTTCTGCAACGCGAAAAGGGTAGTGCGGAAGACGAAGGGTTGAAATAAATTAAGAGGAAAATAGTAGTTATTGTGGTATCTCTGGAAGTAAATGTTAATGCGAACGAATTCTTTCCTTGTTTTTCTTTAAGTTGAGCTCGGGGTGTCGAAGATTTATGCCTGGCGCCGGTAATGCGATCTTGTAAACAATATGAAAGAGGATTACTGTAATAAAGTCCAGTGCGCGAGTTGGGAATTTGAATTCTCAGCTTCATACGTGAGTAGGGAGTAATGACGCTCGCACGTAACGGATAGTTAGCATAATGTTTGCAACATGCAAATGTGGTTGCGTCAAATTCAGATTGTTAGCGTAGTATGTATGCTGTAACATTTGAATAGCGCGATTAACAAATAATAATGTGATTCACATAGAAATTCACATGATATCATGATTATTGGATATTCGCTATATAACCGTGCCTTGCAGACACAGAATTAGCAGCAATTTTCAATAGAATATACTCAAAATTAATATAAGTCAAGTAATAATATATTTATTATACAAAGTAGATTGAAAAAGTAATGAAAGTAATATTAATAAATCTAATATTAATAATATTAATAACAAAATATGTTAAATTTATAAAATATCTAAATAAAATTTAATATTAAAGTATTAATAATAGAAGAGAGAGAGAGAGAGAGAGAGAGAGAGAGAGAAAGAGAGAGAGAGAAATATTAATAAATCTATCATAAATGACATGTCATTTAATACTATATTTATAATTTTTAAAAATAAAAAATGAAAAAGATTGTAATGAAACACATATGAATAAAATTATTGTTAAAAATGAGAAATATGAAATATTTACAATACGGAAAATATTTTTATAAAATAATTTATTCTTTTCTTTTTTACAAAATATGAAATTTTATAATCTGATTATTTAAGCTGCAGGTTTCTACTTTGTAATGCGCTTGAGATAATGGGACAAAATATTTTTATTGAAATGAAATGAAGCAAAAATTTCGATATAATAGAACTCTTGTTATGGATTCGGATATTGTAAATACAAACAATGCAAAATGCGTTTTCATATCTACAGAAGTACTTGTAAAGTATATCTTTATTGCAATGAAATAAAGTTTGCAATAAAATTTCGAAACTGAGAAATATTTAAATTAAAATTAAAAATAAAATAAAAAATAAATCTTAAACTTTTACAAGAATCGCCATGTATAGGAATCAATAAATGTTGATACATATGAATGGCCCATAACTTTCTACAGCTTATTTAATTGTTCATCGTTTGTACATGTATGCACATTTTGAATTTTCGTGCATAAGTACTTTTGATAAAAAATGGCTAATTTTATGTTAACCACGAATAAATCAAATTTAACCAGTCTCATTCAATAGATTTTTATTTGCATATTCAGAGACTCAGCATACTGTATACTATATATATATATATATGTTAAATGGTTTTTTCTTAATCATCTTGTATAAAAATGTGTGCTAAAGTTCGAAGATGCAATTTGCAGAGGTTGAAAATTTTTGACGGAAGGTTAATATTGATTTCTTCTTTTTGTGTATCTAAAAATAATTTGCAATTGTTGTTGATTTTGTACCCAAAGGACTTTGTCCAATACTACTTAAGAAAAATTACTTAGTCTAGGAGTGTAAAGGCCTTATTCGACCAAATATTATGGCTAAAAAGATATATAAAAATACATAGATATTTATTAAAATTTCTAATCACGTATTTGACTTCTTGCTACAGTATTGTGAACCAGAAAATATAAAATCCATATTTCGCTTTTTTTTATAAATTAATATAATGAAGTAATATAAAAAAAAGATGTTCTGGAAGAAAAATTTGTATTCGATTTTTTTATACATTATTCTATATCTAACACTTTTGTTATTTTAAAGATTTATGTTTTTGTATAATAATGTCGAGCAATTATATCATGTTACATATGATGCTTACATACGCGTTCCATCCATTTTCATTATATAGTGATTAAACAAAAATATGCTATCGATCGCTTACATTTGCAGCTGAAGTATCGAACGCGTCACGATTTATTTCGTTCAGATTAACAAGTTAAATGGATTTGATGCGTCGCAATAATTTGTGAGCTCGATACGTCTCTTAATGCTAGTTCGCGCCGCATTTATCGAGTCGACTGTTTGTCACCACGTCAAAATTCGAGTATTAGCTGATCAATCCAATAATTTCGTCAAAATGGAACGTTGCGTGCGTTACGAGCACTCTGTGGAAGATTTGTTGTTCGTCAATAAAAGCGACAACAAACTGCGAACAAATGAGAAGTATTGCGCTGTGGTACTCTAATTTTCACGTAACATCCAGAACTAAATAAAATAAAAAAAATCTGCACGTCGCAATTATAATCGTAATGTTTTTCGCGGTGCGAAAAACTAACCACGGGTGTCCTACCTCTGTGAAACGTGTCGCGTGCGATAAATATTTTACATCGCGTTTTCATTATACGCGAGCAGTTACATGAAATAGCAGAAATATCTCAGGCTCGTGATTCACAACAGCGATTCATAACCACGAGCGCATTCGGTCAGCCGGTCGGCGCTTATTATCACGATACGTCATTTACGAAACGGAATTATTGTTTATTACCCAAGCTTCGGTGCATGCGGCGTAAATTCGCGACACGTACTTTGCTGAGCCGCTTTACTGTCTATCTCGGATACACGAGCACTTGCTCCACGCGCTCTATTTTGACATCATTGTCAGAAATGTCGATTACGTTATCGTGTTGTTAACAGGGACCATTATATCGAAGCCATGCGTGCATTCTCAACGTCAGACCGTCTTTATGGAGCACCCTGTGGAACAATCCGCGAGTTGCGCAATGGGATTGCCTCTCTTTTCCTCTATCTCAATATGCTGAATTTATAATTCTCAAGTGAAAAACGCTACTTTTAAAAAGCATTCATGAAAGTTAGAATAAGTAAGAGCTGACTTGCTCTTAGAGAGTGATAGTTTCTGAATTTTAAATAGTTCAATTGTGCACAAAAATATAAATTTACGTCTCAGAAAACTTTGACCGAGAAGCTTTTAAGAGAAGTAGTAAAGTAGGGTAGCTATAATTTTGTCGCTGGTTAGCATTCTGTATCGAGTAAATTATTGTTTAAGAAATTTTTCTGTCCATAAAGTATTTCTCGTACGAAATAAAATATTAGCGCTATACAATTCTAGTAAAGTATTGCTTAAAACAAAACGTATTATTCTTTTATTCTAAGCTTATTTATTTTATTCTCTAAACTTATAATGTCAATCTATGGAATTTAATTGTTGTGAGAGTTGACAAATATTGTGAAGATTTAATAATGTGATGAATTTTTAATTACGTATTAGAATCTACATTCTTTATTTGGAGATGAAAATATAAAGTGTTAAATGTCGAAAAAATGTCGATAGTCATTCTTGGTCTCTAAACGAGAAGCCAATTGTATTTTGATTTTCGAGTTATCTTATATTTCTGATTCTGTTTACGAAGCTTGTATAGGCATTTATAAAATATTGGAGTATGAATTTCTATGCAACAGGAAAATGATTTTGTTCACCATCTCCGTATGGTTTGATCGACAATACTCTTGCAGGAAATTCATGTATTTTCTTCATTTTTTCTTCATTCTCTTTCTCTCTCCCTCTCTCTCTCTCTCTCTCTCTCTTTCTCTCTCGATTTCGTGAGCAAATAGGATCGAATACGAGCGCTGTCGTGGCTAAAATTTTACCATTCGAGAAGCGTCGCATACTCGCATTTTCCGTTTTTCCTTTTCTTCCCCTCATCACGATATCATTATCATCACATGAGATCTACGAAAGAAAATTACCTGATGCCATGCCATAGAGACAGAGAGAGTATGAAAGAGTATACGATATAGTTATCGAATAATCGAACATCGACCTTCTGTAATGCGAAGCCAATCTATCCCATCGCGCCGTTCTATCGTGTCGCGATTACCGAACCACCCGTTGCATTGTGGCTCACCAATCGTCAGGTCGCCACTATTCGGGTCGTGCTCCAATTTTGACGTTAGCTTTTCGCCAAATCCGTGTTAGAAGCTTTCCACGCTCGGATTCTCAGATATTTTGATTTTTGAGCCATTTATTTTGGAAATAATGATAAATTGAAGTTCGAAATGTAATCCAAATATCATTTCATCTATTTTACTTTAACTTCTGGTAAAAAGATGCACATTATTTTAAATTTTTTACAAGTAGCATTTTGCATGTTCGTATTTTTCCTTATAGCTTTACTGTTTCATTTTCTTTCGAGATGTTTTTCACTTGCATTAACTTGAAATCTGATTTTTTTCTCCAAGAAGTACGATGTACGAATTACGATATTAATATTACGATATTAATATTAAAAGAAAACATTTTGAAATACATTATTATATATAATGTTTAATTTTTAATATATTTTTTTTTGTGGAACGCGCGCGCTGCGACATTCGAGAAGAGTGGATATATACACACATATTATCCGCGCAATTTGAAATTCTAATGAAGCTTTTTTAATTGCTGTTTCATAAATATGTGAATATTTATCCGTATAATTCATTCGATGTTTCAAACACTAAAAATATTATTTTTGTCAGCTTTTGAGCCCAATAACAAATGATTGTATTACGATTTGCTTCGATTCGCGGTCGGAAGTTGATTCTGGCCGCATTCGCGGATATTCGGTGGTTTGTTATAACACGACCATTGTATTGGTTACGTATATCAATGCCTTGTATGGGTATTAACATAAATACAGGGGTACACACTAACTTTTATCACATACACGAGCCAATATTGATCATAATTCCCGTCGACGGCATTGAAGTGATATTAAATCTGGATTATACACATCGTGTAATTTCAATATTCCATTCGTAATGTAAATATTTCGCTCGGTAAACTTATTAATATTGACCACTTTAAAAGTAATTGAACATAAAGAAAAGCCTGTTAGATAATCTAAGGATGATGATTTAAAGCAATTGGACATAAAGAAAATATTAGATAATCTAAGAACGACGATAACCACTTCTATTAAGCTAGCAGGCCTAAATCAGGAAATCGGATATCAAACCGGATCTGTTCAAATATTTATAATTAAATTATATAATAATACAGTATTAAAAATTATATCATTAAAGTTAATTTTGTATTATGTGCCATTAAAAAAAAACCGTGATTGTTAATTAATATTCGCAATTGGTAGGACTATTAACTTTTGTATTTATTTTTAATACATACATATATTAAATTATCAGTGCCACAAAGATTTCTTGGAAACGGTAATATTTGTTTTTGATGATACAAATTAGTACAAATTTAATCTTATTAATTTCTGATTTTTCTTTTATTTTCAAGTGGCTTTGCCAATTTAATATTAAGCTAGTAGTGTAATAGTTTCTTTTTCGAAATTACTAAATATTCCAACAGATCCGATTTTACTGATTTGATCCTGATGCTAACTTAATAAAGGTACAATAACTGACAATATATTAGGTGTAGTAAAAAGAAATCCATTATTTTTGCATGAAATTGAATGGAAAAATAATGGATTTCTTTTTACTACCTAATATAAATGGACAATATGCTGTAACGTTTGTTATAGCATTATTTGTTTAGAGTAATTGAAAATTAATTATACATGAATATATTATTATTAATAATAGAGCTTTGTTATGATATTTGAAATTTTAGGTTGTAATAAAAAATGTAATAAAAAATAATGAATAATGATATGAAATGAATGAATAATGATGAATAATGATTCATACTAAAGTTATATGTTAGTCTATTTTAATTTTAATTTCAATTTGCATTGGAGCCTGTCAAATCTGACAGATGTCGATAACAGTTCTTAGATTTAAATTTTGATCTAATGACATAGTCACAAGACATATGAAGACCAAATAGAAAATATATTTGAAAAAAATTCAATTTTATTACGTTTATATACTATATATATGAAAATTAATCAAGACCTGAATTAATAGAATTTATGGTTGAATGGACACGTAAATCAGGTTACTCAGAACAAGGAATTGTGAATGGATCTTAATTAGGAAGTGTTTCAAGACTCAAGATATTAATTACCGCGCCCAGGAAGCATTTAGAAATATTAATATTACAAAGTCGGTCAGTATAAATGCGCCATAATGGCGTCGTTTAATGGTGTAGTAATAGTTTTATTAATTACTCCGCTATTTGTATATTATGTAGATAATTTGTATTACAAGATCTGTGTATTGTTTGTTCCTTTGTGATAGCGAATTACCACAAGATATGCAAAGCTAATCAAATTATCGTAAAATTTCCTCAATTAAAAAATATTAAAAAATATATATGTATTATGTAGTTATGCTGCATTTAATATGCATTACTAGAAAAATATTTACTGTGTATTTTATTACAAGGAAAATAGGTCTTGAAATCTTAGCATGCAATATTTTATGTATCCAATGCTTTGTTTGCATAATAAGCTGTGTACATTTCAAGTTTAGTTAAATTAGAAATAACTTGGCTGAATGAGAAAATTGCTCGAATAAAACGCAAGTAATTACTTTCTACCGGATTTACGTTCTTCCGTCGACTCTAAATAGCTTTTAATTTATCAGAAAGCACATTTATTTTCATCAAAGTTCTGGCTGTAAAACTTCCTTAGTAACAATGAATTTATTGTATTTTAATAACCTGTCAAAGCTAAAAGTAGACGACTGTTGACATTTAACTTGAAGCAGAAATTTAATTAATTAGTTAAAGTTAGTGACTTGAGGAAATTCAAGAGTTTCGACTTATCATTTAGTTTTTTTATTTAATTAAAAAGATGATTAGTTAAAAGAAATAAATATATAGAATTACTTGTCGCCTCGAAAGTAATAATGCATATAGCTACATATAAATTTATGGGAGTTTAAAAAATTACTGTATTTATTATTATATATA
>Ga0157363_1007862_pt1 | contig 10113 bp, 12 predicted proteins | sample AttsexASBM1_FD_111477 | JGI IMG/M metagenome (GOLD analysis project Ga0157363, IMG submission 111477) | Fungus gardens microbial communities from leaf cutter ant in Ribeirão Preto, State of São Paulo, Brazil - Atta sexdens ASBM1 | ecosystem: Host-associated > Fungi > Mycelium > Unclassified ...
ATTTATAATTATATATATATACATATATATATATATATATATTATATATATATATATATGTTTTTTCAATATATTTATGTGAATTACTTCACAATGTGAATGCCATTTGATCTTGTTCCGAAGGGATTGAGTGATAAGTAAGAATCCAATTATTGAGAAATGAAAGTTATTCATAATATAATTAAAATGCTTTGCGATAAAGAGATACATGCATGACACATTTTCGAAGATCATATATTAACCTCAATCACTTCGTTCAATGCTATGTCCTTTTTTCATTGATTTTAATGCCTTCTCCCGAAGTTTCTTTTCCAGTTCTTCAGTATTACCTTCACTTACATCAGATTCATCTGAATCCGCAACTTTCTTCTTTTTGTGCTTTCTGTGCTTCTTATGTTTCTTGTGTTTCTTGTGCTTCTTTTCTTTCTTTTTTTTCTTCTCTTCGATTTCACTTTCCTGAAAGTATCAAAGCTCAATTAATAAACGATTAAAGATATAAATTTGTTGTAATAAATTTGTCTATAAAGTCGTTACCTCCGATTCACTAGTGCTGGTTTTTGTCTTTTTCTTACGCTTCTTTTTCACCTTTTCATCGTCCGAGCTATCGTCAACTTTTCTTTTCTTCTTCAAATCTTTATCTCCAGGATCATCATCTTCTGAGCTGGAATCTCGTTTCGATTTCTTCGATTTTGATTTAGAGTCATCTTCACTTGTCGAATCTTTTCTGGACTTTCGTGATCTAGATTTTTCATCATCAGATGAGGTATCTCTCCTCTTTTTCATTTTTTTAGGTTCTTCGTCGGAACTAGAGTCTTTCTTCGATTTTCGAGATCTTGATCTGTCATCTTCGTTTCTACCTCTTTTAGATTTTTGCTCTTCTTCACCCGAAGAAGAATCTCTTCGTGATCTTTTTGATTTTTTTAATTCTTCTTCCATTTCCTTTCTTGAACGCTTTCGCGAGTCATTTTCGGCAATTTCACGTTTTCTAGTATCTTTTCTATCCTTATTACGATCATCTATTGAATCTATAATAAAAATTATTTATTTGAATATTATTTTTTATTATTAAATTATACTATATATTTAAATAAATTATAACCTGCCAATTATTTATATTTGAAAAACTTACCGGTTCGACTAGTATCTCTAACTTTCTTATTTTTATCTGAATGTTTTCTATCATCTTCAGAATCTGAACTGGATCCAGCTCTGCTCTTATCAGATTTATCTTCGTCTGTCGAAGTTTTCTTAGACTTCTTCGATTTTTCTGTCTTTTTCACTTTTCTCTTACCTGTAAAATAAATTTATAAAAGAGAAAAACATTAATATATTTATTATATGTTATTAACTATAATTAAAATATATTTTTTACCTTCACCATCACTATCCTCACTGTCTGTAGAGCCATCACGCTTTTCTTTTTTTGTTTTTTTAGCTATTTCTACAGGTTTCTTGGATGGAAGATCTAACGGCTTTTGAGTAGATTTTTTATCTTCCGTTACTTTTGTCGATTTCAAAGACTTTTCATCCTTCTTTAACGGGAAAGCATCTCCAGTGGTAAAATTCACTTCTCCAGTCTTCGTCGTAGGTGATTCGTCCTTAGTGTCTTCTCTGGAAGTAAAATATACACACAATCGTAGTTTTTAATTAAAATTTTAATTATGCAAATATCTTGCAACATACTTAATCGTCTGTTTAATTTTAGCTACTGCCACGATGTCTTCAGTCTTCTTAAACGGCGAAGGTGTACGCGACAAACTCTTCGAGAACTTGAAAAACAAAGAAAAAAATAAAACTTTTTTAAAAAAGTAACGTAATAATATTTTCTTTTATATTATCAATATAATTTTATTTATTGTAGATATTATAAAATTGAATTTTTTTAATTAATCTGTGTGATAAGTAAATAATTAATGAATCTATTAAACTTACTCTGTGTCTGGTAACAGGAAGTGATGTAGCTTGAATTTTTTTAGGAGAAACACTAGGTTCGGGCTTTTTCACAACGGCCGGTTCTATCTTCTTAATTTCTTTTTCTGGACGCTTAGCAGGTTCTTCTTTCACCGTTTTTTCTTTCTCCTTCTTCTTGGTATCGTCCGCGTGTTCGCGTTCTTTTTCCCGCTTCTCTTGTGGCGGTTTACGTTCGATCGATTTCCTGCAAACAGATCACAAGCATGTTTTTTGTAGAACATTATTCAACAAACATAGATATACCACGACCAAGTATCCATCGATTGCAGACTCCGTGAAAGTATCGTGTTCAAAGTGAAAATTTCACTCACCTAAGTGACTCGTCCTCATTGCTAGAGGAACTACTCTCGCTACTTTCCGAGCTACTTGATTTAGACCGGCCATTTCGCAATTCTTTTCGCGATCCTGTATCAGGCGGTCTTTTAGTTTTCTCATCCACTTTCCTGTCCTTTGCCTTATCCTTGGTACCCTTTGAACGATCAGGAGACCGCTTCTCATCTCTCGAACGATCCACCGATGATCTTTGATCCTTGGATCTCGATCTACGATCCTTAGATCTAGATCGACGATCCTTATCCCGTCGTTCTCTGGAGCGATCCCGTCTACTTGATCTGTCGCGTGAGGAAGATCTATCATACCTGCTCGATCGATCTCGTCCATCCGGCGAACGACGGCTCCCACGTCGATCGGGCGAACGGCGCCTATCGCGTCTCTCCGAGGATCGTCTTCGACGATCCAGTGATCTCCTGCGACGCCTGTCTTCAGGACTCGGTGACCTACGACGATATCTCGCCGGACTTCTGCGTGGGGGACTGCTAGAACAATTTCTCATGCACACAATGCAAAGATAAATTTATTTGTTGTACAAAAGAATACCAACCTTCGCCTATTAAGCGGTCTGCGCACCGAAGGTGGTCGCATGCTGCGACTGCCGCTATATCGGTCTAATCTCTCCCTTTCCCTCTCTCTTTCGCGCTCTCGGTCCCTCCTCCTATCGCGATCCCGGTCCAATGATCTTCTAAAAGATAAAAGACATCAAAAATTCATATAAATTGTCGTTACTAAACTTTTTGTGGCACAATTAGATTAGATATATACCGCAAATAATATTGCATTGTAATATTTATTGCACTTGATTTGGCGCAAAGAACAACTGTGTCTCTTGATAAGGAAAGTTGTAATACGTATATAGAAATAATTATATGCATATAAATATGTGTGTGTGTGTGTGTGTGTGTGTGTGTGTGTGTGTGTGTGTGTATTATATATCTTTTAGATAACTTTTACAATTGAAGATTAAATTTGTCATCAAAGATTTATAAATCTTACCTTCGATTCCTATCTCGTGATCTATCGCGTGATCTATCTCGTGATCTATCTCGCGATCTGTCTCGTGATCTATCTCGTGATCTATTTCTGTCTCTATCCTTAGATCGTCCTCTATCTTTACGTGGCGAAGGACTTCTTCGTTTAGGAGCTGATTTTCTTTCCCGACTAGAGTCGCTATCACTACCACTATCATCTTTGTTGGTTTTCCTGTAGGATCTCTTAGCTTGCACGCCATCCTTCTTCTTTCGTATCTCGAAGTCGCTCTTATCCTTTCCATCTTTGTCCACTTCTGATTCAGAGCTGCTGCTCGTACTACCAATGCGTTTTCTATTGGAATCTGCATTGGCCTTTAGCTTTTCCGTAGACTTCGACCGGGACTTGGATGATCTTGAGTCACTCGAGACGGATCTTGATTTTCTCGACTTGCTTCTATCCTCACTCTTGGAACGGGATTTCTTGGATCGCGATCGCGATCGCGATCGTGATCGTGATCTTGGCGATTTGGATTTGCTTCGCTTAGACTTCGTACGGTCCTGCGAACGCGATTTTGATCTCCTAGATTTAGATCGAGATCTTCTAGATCTTGATTTTGAACGAGATCGTCTTGATTTCGAAGCGGGCGATCGTGATCGACGTGTCTTTGAATCTCGGCTAGGTGATTTACTTCTAGATTTCTTTGAACGATTCGTTGGCGATTTAGATGCAGATCGTGATTTCCTTGCTGACTTATCCACTGATTCCGGCGATGGTGTGCGATTATTTTTCTTCTTTCCATCAGCAATGCTCATTAATTTGGCTTGTAATCTTGATATTGCTACTGCGGCTTCCCTATGAAGAAAAAACATAAAATTTAAAATATACAAAATAAAATATTTCAATATAACATATAAATATGATTTGTTATTTACGGCTTGGTTTTAACTGGCATCAAAGGTATAGCATTTTCCGGTTGCGGCGAATCTTCTCGTTCAATCTTAACGTCGGGCATATCTTTCCCGTTATCCTTTGAATTTTTATTCGGTGATCTTGAAACGGATCGTCTCTTACGACTCGATCGATCACGATCTCTATGTCGATCACGTGATCTGCTCCTTTTACTTCTATATTAAAAAAAATAATAAAGATAAGTAACATGATATATAATCATGCACTTTTTGAAAGTTACCTTTCTTTTAATGATAATACCTGTCTCTATCACGATCCCTACTTCGATCTCTTCTACGTTCCTTAGATGAGCCTCTATCTTTCTCCTCCTTCTTCACTTTATTATCAGCATCATCTTTTTCTTTTTCACGCTCCTTTTCTTTCTCTTTCTCCGCCAATGATGCTTGAAGCTTCTCTTGCTCTTCCTAATTTGATATATTACAACATAATATAAACCAATGCTTACAAAATATCGTTTCCTTACAACTAAATATAACTAAGTTAAAATTGATTTCTTCCATTTGGTTATATTCAACTGCACATTTCTGAATGTCAAAATATAGTAAGTCAATTGTTCGGTCACACACATACATATATACACACACACACACAAAACACAACACACACACACACACACACACACACACACACACACACGTCTAACAAACTTCATACTTAAAAAAATAAATCTGAAGTGTATGCACATACGCTAATCCACAAAGAATAAACTTGTAAAGTAAAAATGTAATGAGATAAACTCCATAGTGAAAGAAATAAGTATACTAATTTATTTGTTTTTTCTACTGTGGTAATAATGATTAAAAATAATGATTATTCAAAAAGAGTGATATTACAAATTTATCATGTATATGAATATATCGAATATTTGATAATACAAAAATTATAATTGCAATATTATCAAATAGTTATATTGAACATAATCACGTTACACGCGCGGGTGCTTAGGAGTCTTTTTGATATTCGATTATTATACAAAAGTGAAAAATGGTAATTACCAAACGCTTTTTAATTTGATCTTTCTTTTGCTGCAAGAAAGCTTCGGGAATGCCCGTAACACTTTCTTGAGCTGAGACCAGAAGGTCCCATAATTCACCCATGAAAGAACGGGCATTCCTACCGTTCAGAAAGCCTGTCAGGTTGATCTGCATTTTTCGGGGGTCAGGAAACTGTAAAATATACAACGTACAAATTTAATTTTCCATACACAATAACAAAAAATTTTTGTGCAGATTTTTCACGATGAAATCAAAATAATAGATTAAATTTTGACTGCAATTTTAATCGATATAATCTCTATTCCTATTCTGTTATATGAACTGCTTTTCCCCCTCGAAAAAGCAGATATTTATCATTCTATATCTAAGCGTGCCTTACCACCAATGCTGCCGATCGCACTCTTTTGTACCTGCATTAAATAGTTATATGCTGAGGAGAAAAAAGAATTATGTTAAATGTAAATAGCAGAAAATAGACCGATACCTCGTCATCTTTCATCATCGATTTTAATATTTACACCGCTAAGGTGCGTGTGCTGAAACGAGAGAGAAATCTGTATATATTAAATATTTGGCAAAAATGTCCGCCTGAAAATCGGAGATAATGTGGTATAAAAGGATCAACCTTTTCACCAACCTGTGGCAAAGAGTCAAACCATGTGTAGGGATACCTCCGGGCGCCGTTTTCGCCTCAATCATGCCGACGCGTGATCGACAGTACATCCGGAAGAATATCGAAGTCCAAACTGAGTTTTGGTGGTAAGTAAGCGCCAGGTTGACGCTCGAGTTTGCTCTTGGCGTTTGACATTGGCGGTTCCAATGGAGAATCGTAGCTTGCGGTAGACGAAAGTTCCGAAGAGTCCAAATCGACACGCGGATGCCACCTTGGGATGAGATGATCGGAGATGCCATCGCGAAGTTGGAACTCCTTGAGCGAAAGCTGCGAAATCTCGCGGCTCATGACGATAAACTACCTCGGTTGAGGCAGCTACATGAATGGAAGTGCTGCAGCTCCGTAGCAGGTGACTTGTAGACATCTGCAGGCTCATGGACGCGAGACAGGAACATGACGTGATGAATGATGAAATATCGCCTCTCGATGTCGGTGATGTCTCGTGATGTTGATGGTGTCAACGATGCGTAGTCATTGTGGCGATGATTGGCAGCGGCGGCGATGTAACTGCTGAAGATGAAGATTTGTCGGCAGTTCTAAGGTGACGTTGAGATACCAACTGCCACAGCTGACACTAGGGTTGACGGCTGATAGAAAGGCGGCCAATCGGATGTAGAGAGGAGCACATCCGAATGCCATTTGGACAAAAGGGTTGGGCCCCACCAACGGTCTCTACTTATACTAACGGGGAATTCAAACACATATGATAAAGACTGACTTTGCACAGTTCAATGTGGCAGGATCAGCTACAAATCAGTTTTTTTAACCTTTTTTCTGTTTTTTTTTTGTCGAAAGTGGATATGCTTGGAAAGGGATACATAGGTTGATTAAAAACGAGGAATGATGAAATATATTACTGAGTGGCGATGATTATGGAAATAAAAAAAAACAATGTGGCAAGTATGCCAAAAGGCTAAGAGAATATCTGCCTCATTGCTTTGTGTTATCCAAACTTTGCACAATGTGCCGAGTTTGGATAGTAAATTCTTGCTATTTGAAAACATCGTGCTGAAATAATGCATATTTATCGATTTCCTATAATGATGAGGGGAAAAAGCCAAGTGATTGCATTACTATATTTTACTGCTTTTTCACAAATTGTGATACTAAAATTGTATCTCTTATAAAACCATCTAATTTCATTCGAAATTAAGTGCGACACATCTCTTACCTTCTCCTCAAGCTGATTATACACAAACTCTACCACCACATCGTCTTCCATTCCTAGAATCTGTGTGATCTTTGTTGTAATCCATGGCTTAATCACATCAAGTTTCACTTTGCTCATATCCACCTATGACAAATATGTTAAAGATTCGCATTATTTTAATTTTAAATCAGAGATTTTAAATCAGAGAGTAGTTATATATATATATATATATATATGACTCTTAATTTAATAATAACAATTATTAGAGTATTTCTAATAAAATTGTACTTAATATAAATTCGACATATATTCTAAATATACTGATACTTAGAATTCAAAATAAATATTTTATTATTAATATTGGCATTAATTAAAAAGATTTACATATTTAAATATATCAATTAAAAATTCAAATTCATTTGTATAAAGATATTGATTAAAGATTCAAATATTCCTATAAGAAACAGTAAAATGGAATACTCTAGTTATTCAAATTTTACTTCAGGTATTTAACAAATTTTATTTTCATAATATTTAACTTTTGTGTTAATCATTTTGCTAAACATTCTCGCTAATGTAGATTGATGTTAATGCAACAGATATATTTATAAAATAAATAAAAAAAAAGATTTTTAAAAAATATAAAATATTAATTACTTTTTGTGTCAATGAATCTCCAAATTTCATCTGCTTTAGAAGTTTTTTCTCCTTATCGCTAAACCTGGTGTCCTGCGAAGCAGTCGTCCCCTGTAAAAAGAACAAACATGAAAGATAAAATCATATATTAAAAAATGTGCTTCTTGACTAGAAATAACAAATTATCAATCTCTATTTATTAAAAAAAATATTTAACATTACATAATTAAAAATTTTATCATTCTTTGACAAAATGTAGAGAAGTTACATAATATGACTCCAACTTCATGATGAAAAAAACCTTTCAATTTTCCTAATCCTTTAGAATTAGAAAATTTTTAAAATAAAGGAATTAAATAGAAATATTTTGCTATCCACGTTTCTTGGAAGCCTACTTTGGAAGGACTACTTTGGATTGATTAAACGATGAGTTAATCAGTCTTAATCGCTAAAATGATAATTACAAAATATCTTTGGCATTTTCGCTGAAAGCGAATTCGAAAATTAGGTCAGAAAATAACGCGTCGATGACGCGGCCCCTTACTGTGTACATCATCTTGGCAACGTGCAGCAGGAATCCGGATCTCGGTGAAGCAGGGTGCGCTCAATCGGTGAGACACTAGTTGACAGCTTGTCCTCTGTGACGAAAAACAAATGGGTTAAATCACATTCATGATGATCATTGACGAACAATGATGTTCAGGAGCGATACAAACGATTTTCCATGAATAATTACCTTGCTAAAAATCATACACAGACGCTAACTTGGCTCGATTTACTAATATGGCGGTCGTGCCGTTTGATCGCTCAGATCATGCAACAGGAGCAGAGAGAAACAGAGAGACTATGCCGGACTTTTTCCTGTTCGTCGAAGTCGCTCGTACACTATCGCCAGTACATCCATTTTGAGAACTACGTGGCTACATCCATTTTCTGACCCTGTCGATAAAATCATAGCACAGAGAATTATGGGCGACCACCAAGAACGGTAATGTACGGATAATTTCGGTAACAGAAAAAAGATTGGCATAACCTGTCTCTAGTTTCTTTCTATCGCTAAATGGTATTAAATTGCTTTAAAAAAAATATATAATATAAAATATAATTTATGGATCATTTGACCATTTTGTTAAAATATAAAAATATTATTTATAAAATTCTATACAAAATTCTAAACAATATAATCTTCAAATTAAAATATTAATAGCAATATGACTTATTCACTTAGTTCTATTAAATATTAAATACGTCATGATATAATAAATATTATGCTCATTTAACAATTTGCAAGATTAATGCCGATATTGTATCATTACAGTTTCGTTTTTCTTTCATACAATTTCTTTGATAGCCATCGTTTATTTATTCTAATTAATTTTTAATTTCCGAAAAAAATATATTTTTTAATCCGTATTCAGAATATGCGCTTTTATATTTGAAATTTTAGAGTATATATAATTGTATATATAACTGTAGTATATATATAAACTGTATATATACTCTAGTATATATAAACTCTAGTATATATAAACTAAATATGCGCTAATATTGTAAAAGCATTAAAAACGCAGTCTAAATATGTATAAGCTCATTCTGCAAAACGCGCGGAGTCAAATTCCGAAAGAGGCGAAATTTTTCGTGCGTCGCGCTTATGTACTTCAATCGAAAGCTAGCGCGGTCCAATGAGCGCTCGAATACGCGTTGCAGCGACTCGCTACGTTCATTGACTGGCATGCGAGTGGTGAGATTCGCGATCTAATGGCGCATATAAATAGCGTGTAATTTGGACTCTCACGTTTTTACGACTCAACCAGGAGAAGGAGTACATCCTACAATATTACGTTGAAATAGTTCGCACTCTTAGCTTCGAATCAATTATGGACCTTTCCTCGAAAAAATCCCAATCCTTGTAGAGAATAAAACGATGGGAGACGGCTCGAAAGAATCATTCGAATTATACTAACGAGTTAACTAATAAATATTATCAAATTATTAATATTTTCACACGCGACGCGAGAAATTTAAAAACCTGCTTTTAAACTGTCGCTTCGATAGCACGCTACATGCTCATCAATCGTCCGTCGATTCCGTCTCCATTAAGATGGCGATTTCATTAAGATGGCGTCGTTTTTCGCGCGCGGTTGACTTTATGCATCATCAAAATTAACGCGGCGTATTACTTTTAATTCGGTCGTACGAATATTGAGAAAAATACTTTCAGCGTGTAGTTTAATTGAAAAAAAAAATTTATATCACATTGTACTTTCTTCATTTGCAATATTCAATTGAAACATCAATTTTGCACTCGTATATTACTAATAATTAATTAAAACGCATATCTTAATATTTGTTTGACTAAAGATGTTGCGTGAATAATTGACAAAGCAATTCTTATTACGAATGCCGCGAATATA
>Ga0157363_1007863_pt1 | contig 10113 bp, 5 predicted proteins | sample AttsexASBM1_FD_111477 | JGI IMG/M metagenome (GOLD analysis project Ga0157363, IMG submission 111477) | Fungus gardens microbial communities from leaf cutter ant in Ribeirão Preto, State of São Paulo, Brazil - Atta sexdens ASBM1 | ecosystem: Host-associated > Fungi > Mycelium > Unclassified ...
AAAGGTAGTAAGTACCTTTGTATCATTTTTCAAAAATATTGAACTTTATGAGAAAAAACTTTTTATCAAACTGCGCACTGTTGCAAATGTACGTAATTTTAAGAAATACAATAACGATGATATTTATTAAGATATAAAACTATAAAGACAAAATTTTTTTGAAAAGCACTCAAAAGCATGCTAAAGTATAAGTTTCAAGCTTTAAAATGCTTTTTTTATTTTTTTGTCTGCGATGATATTTTTCCGAATTACGATGACCTGAATATTATGCAATTTTAAGTTTCGGAAACTTTTCACGATAGTGTATATAAATATATATTTTTTTATATTATTATAAACAGCCGATTTTAGAAGTTTTTTAAGAGAGTTTTTCTTTATATTATGTTTTCTTTTATATATATATATATATATATATATATATATATATTTTTTTTTAATATCAATACAAAGAAGACCTACAATATTACAGATGTTATTGGCTTACGCTTTATGTAATTTTTGCGAATAAGAGCCGTTACCACCGCTGTTTTTCTCGGAGCACCGGATGAGTGCATAAATGTAATCTGCAGAAATCAAGTGAGATAAGATCTCGTCGGGTCCTTTAGACTAAGGCGACTGTAAAGGGAAGTAAACGAGAGGCGGTGTTAACTTCTTGTTTCACGACCGAGACACGGAAATAGTGAGTCATTTCAATGCGGTGTCGCGCCGAGAAAACTGTCTGCCGGAGGATTACTGTTTTCGCGTAATTCGCGAAGAAGAGTGGGTGCCCATCACACCCCCGAGAGGTTTGTGACCTCGCGAGCGAGAGCATTGAAGCTGTAAAAAGTTCATCGTGCACGCGGATGAGATTGGATCGCGCGGTCGCGAATGCGGCGACGGCGGCGGTGCAGACGCCGCGTTGATTGTCGCAGTCGTCGTTAAAGCAAAGGAAGAAACCGTGATGGAAGAGTAAGGGGGAGGAATACTATTGTATGTAGCTACGCGTCCTTGCGAGTTATGATTATTGCTGCACAGCTGTGGCTTTACAATCGGCCGCGTTACTCCGGAAAACCGAACTATCACGTATCTTTCTACCCTCTGAAATATCTCCGAATTATACTTTCTCAGCATTTCATAATTGAAATCAAAGAGGATTTGTCGTTAAGAGCGGAACACGTCGCGTCTCATGATTAACGAGACCAATTTGGTACGAAGAACGGCATCATGATAAGATTATCGTAGCCACGATTCGAATCGTTTCCGACGATCGTTTGAGAAAGTACTGAGAAACAAATCACATTGTGACATTAAGCCACTGGAAACAAGATATTTCCCTCGTTTCTTCTTGCCAACGAGAACGCACGAGTTCAGGTCAGTTGATTAACGAGTTGTATCCGTTTTGAATCTTTAAAGGGCCCTCTACATAAAAATCGCAGATGGATCGTGGAGTCTTAATTAGGAAACTAACCAATCACAATAAAATATAAGGAGAATACCCGATTAGAATTAGTCAGTTTCCTACAACTTAAGACTTCACGACCTTCTACGACTTCTATGTAAAGAATCCTTTACTCATCTTGGTGCCGAACGAACGCCAAGATGACAAAACGTAATGATCGATGGTACCACTATAAAATATTTGTCCAAAGAAATCGATAATAATTGACGAGAGTCACTTAAGTTAATGTCACTTTAGTGAAAATCGATGTTCCAAATAATTGATTTCTGATAATCTCTATTTTAATGATGGAACTTGTCACAGTATATAATTTCAATAATAATCTATTTTAACCCAGAATATTACTTTATATCAAGTAGCATGAAACAGATATCCCCCAAAAAGCTTTTACCACTTTTATTTTATTAATTATACTCTTTGGTATCGCGACACATGTCAAATTAACACATGGATATCATTTCTAATTTTTATCTAAAATTTTATTTTATCTTTTATATATGATTCCCTGACGTTTTTTGATTTCTTTTCTATGTACAATAGTATTTATAGCATAGCTCTTTTAATTATAAATGAAATATGTCATCGCTACCGTTAGATAATATCTGTAATTTAAGTAAAAAAAGATCATTAGGAAAAATATAAAGAATATAAAATGTAAAAATATATTTGAGAAGCAGTATAGAATCAATATAATCTACATCTATTCGATATAAAGTCAAATATGTTTAAACCAAAAGGCTGTTGTTGTGTTAATTTGGAATTTTAAAAAGTATGAATATATAAAAAATAAATAAAGTTATTCAATTTTAATACATATACCTTAAATTTCCGTCAAAAATCAAAAATAAGAATTTACTTTATTTTTGCAATTGTTTTAGTAATTAGGATGACAATTTTATCTTCGCGTTAAAACTTTTAAAACATTTCGTGACTTTAATTCTCGATGCATATAGCGCTGCATCGGATTAACTTAGGAGTGTTTTCTGTTTTGAGCGATTTACGAGGAAAGCAATGAAAGTGACGGACAGAATGGGATCGTAAAGTGTAGTATTCGTTTGCTCTGGTTAGTTGTGAATGGGTCGAACTACCAAAGCGATACAATATTTCTCATTAGCGCGTCGCGACATTGCGCCATCGTCCGCGAATGACACCGGCCGTCTCGTATCGATAAATACTGACTTTGCGAGAGGGACGGCTCACGTTCTCGGTTTCACGGTGGTATCTCGAACGGCTTAACGGCGCTGTTAACTGCGTATTATTTAACGTGGATTTATGCATTGGAGAGTCGGCCGATTAAAACGCCATCGCGATTAGCGAAGGACAGTGGCTGCCACATTGCCCACCGTCGCGTTTAGGAGATGCAGATGAGAGGAGAAAAGAGGATATAAATGTTGGTCGCCGTCTATCTCGTGCTCTTAATCCCTCGTTATAGCCCGTTGTAATAAACAACCACATCCTGGCGGAACGGCAGTGAGAAGGACAACGTCGGTGAAAAATACGGAAAATGATTACGTTACTTTTAGCGACGTGTTAGCTTCGTGATCTAACTTAATATGCCGGGCCCATTCTTCCTTTACATCCAGTTACATCGCGATCGAAGTATTTTAGTACATATATTATGACACACACGTCATTAACGTTCGTTTTTTTTTTTGAAAAAAAAAAACGTAAGAAAAATTTTACGTAAAATCACAGTTGCATCGCATAGATGCTATATGTCCGTGTCACAGTAAGCATTGGAGATTGCGAATTAAGGATTAGAATTCAATTAGGTAATCTTAATTTTAATCCATTTTATTCTAATTGGCTGAATTCTAATTCTCAATTCACAATCCTTAGTCTCCAATGAGTAGTGTAATATGGGCATTAGACATTAGTACCAATCGCAACGATGTGAGATGCTATTGTCATGATACTGTTGATCTTATGTACACGACAACTTCTTTATTTCAGATTAAGACATTTTATATAGAGTTTTTTTTTATAGAACTTTATATAGAACATTTATATAGGGCATTTTATATAGAACAAAAAATAATAGTTTTGTACCGCAATAATATTAACTCTATGAAGCAATTACGTTATCATTTTTAAAATTTCGATATAATTAACGAAGTTCTGACTTTTTTCCAATGAATATGTAATAGTACTTTAAAAAAGGTTCTAGCAATTAAAAGCTGAGATCTGAAAATATGAGATATTAACTTAATGTTTTTCTTCTATAAAATATATCTGGTTGAAAATGAAGAAAATGAGAAAATTCTGGTTATATCAGTCCGGTCTCACAATTATTAGGACAGTAGATTTAACCAGAAAATTCTGATTCATCCTATTTTCTAAAATTCTAATTAATTCAATCAGACATTTTTTTCTGCGTAGTAACAACTTTTTTATTTTCGACTTAAATCATAGTACGATAGTTTCGCTCAAATTATAATATAGATGTTAAGCATAAATTAAAAAAAATCAGATTATTTCTGTTAACATAAAGAATAAATTAAATAAATAAAGAAGCACCAAATATCATTTGCAATAAACTTTCTGGTCCTCTTACTATGACAATCCAGATATTTTGCAAGAGTTGTGAGCGACGTAGGTAAGTATCTATTTTTCCGATCGAGATTACAACTATCGCAATCAGCGTGGGAGTATGTAGCAATTGCGTTCAAGGATCGAGTGTTTTCTAGGACGTGACGAAGGAGAGAGAAATTTCTGGCACGCGGAGAAACGGAATAATTCTATGTGCTCATGGTGCATACACGAGTGACTGCTGGTGGGAGTGTCGAGAGAAATAAAGAGAGAGAGAGAGAGAGAGAGAGAGAGAGACGAGGTAAGAGGAGCGGTTGGCGGTCGGGCGATGGTCTCGTGCATCATCCACGTCACGATCGCTGCCAATGGGATCTTGGATATCAGGTGATGCTATTGGGGATTTGCATCTCCTGGACGCGCCGAATGCATGAGAGAGGTGAGGAAGCCCTCTCGTCCGTGAGTTGGCTGGCGCGACGAGAACGATGGGAAATCCGGTTGCGTTGCATATATAGGCGAGGAAGACGAGGACGCAGTCAATGCGCATACAGGGTGCTTCCAAATTAAACCAATTTTTATGTTCATTCTTCATTTCACCTAATCTTTCTTTATAACTTTATTAATTTCATAAAATAAAAAATAAAGTTTTTCATTATAAAAAAATTTAATCTTCCACAAGATCAAATCTTTCAGATTATATAATATGCGAAATGTTGGAGTTTATTTAAAACTATATAAAATAATGATTAATATAAAAAATACGGAAACGCAAAAATTAATTTTACGAAAGTAATACGATTAAAATATTTTTGTTTGCAAATATTGTCACATTTCAATGATCTTTTTAATTGAAGTTATAAAAAAATCATCTGCGATCAAGGACAAAGTATAATACCTAACGAGATTTATTAACAGCGAAACTTATCAACTGAATTTTTATCATGAAGAAATCGACTGCGTCGATTTGTTGCAGTTCGCTAAATTAAAAGCTATTTAATTTGGGACCACCGTGTAGATCGTAGCGGACGCGAGAAAGAGACGCAGATAGATAGCTAGATAGTGCAAACGAGAGAAACGAAGAGAAACGGAACATGGTCGATGTGTCTAGCGCAACCCGGCTGACTGGCTGGTTGGCTGGCTGGCTGGCTGGCTGGTTCGGGTAGTAGCTGGCTGGCTGGTTCGGCTGACTGGATCAACCGGGGACCGTCTAGCTTGCGTCTACCCCGCCGCACAAGCCAACCCGGCATTATCTATACGTCTAGACACCCCTGCGCCACCGAGAGAAGACCATAGCGGTTTGGCGCTCCGCTTGTAATTTACAGCGCACCCCGCCGTGTCTCTACACCCACGAACTCCTCTCTCTCTCTCTCTCTCTCTCTCTCTCTCTCTCTTCCTCCCCCCCTTCCTTTCTCCATCTTTCTCTTTATCGCTTTCTTCTTCTCTCCACCTCTTTCGCACTCCTGACGACGACTAAGATCGCGCTTACACTTCCTTTGCTCGAGTTTTTCCACGTTATCCCTCCTCCCCCTTCGATCTCCCTTCTTTACCCGTTTTCGCCTTGACGTTCCTTCATTTTTCTGCCATCCGATACCAGCTCGAGTGACTGAGATCGAAAGTTCATCGACGTTATCATAAATCTTACATCTAAATCGCGAGATCATTTTTCTTATAATTTTGTATGAAAAATGCGATAGAAACGAGATAATTACATTTGACGACATGTCGCGTAAATTGTTACCGCATCACTCTACGTAGTTATTTACGTTGAAAATTCATAATTACGCATTTGTTATCGTTCATTATAGAGTGGAAAATTGTTGCCAAGAGTTAAATGTTTGTAATTTCATAGAACAATGGTGTAGTAAGTTGCAGACGTTATCGCATTTATTAATACTGATGCGCAGATATATTTGCATCAAGGTCGGTAGAATGCATGCATGCGCTCTCCCATTCGGTCATCCCTCCCACAGACTTTTATATGACTATTCTATAGCGGTTAGAGGAAGCTCTGTTAATCCTGGCACTAGATAAAAACAAACCCCGTCCGAAGTACGAAATATGCGTCTGCGGCTGGAAAATCAAAGCGAAATTTCCAATCGATTCTCGTTAAATAAACGGCGCACTAAATTTTAATTTAAAATCATCTGTACTGTTTGTATCCTAATTCATTTTAATAGTTAAAATAATCGTAAATTATTCCTAAGTTATATATCGTGTTATTTTTTTCAAGATTTTATCTAAACAGGTAAAGCAACATAGGTTTATCGGTATTTTGACACATCTCGCACTATGATTTTTGCGGATTTGACCAAACAGACGATAAATTGAGAAAAACAAACATGATATATCTGCAGGATTCTCTCATACATATATCATTTTACAAGCTTTTATACCAGTATAACTATATAAAATCATAAAAGACAAACGATATTTAAAGATATCTGAAAAATTAAAATTAAAATTAAAATTTATAGATTGGGTGATTCAACGAAACTATAGCGCGAGTTCAATATCTACAACTAAAAAGATTAGATTAAAAGAAATTATATCTGTAAGCAATTATCAGTATGCTAATTCAGCTAATTCTTTGCATAAAAACTGCTAATATGACAAATTTCTTTTATTACTAGCAAAAGTATGCGTCATCTTAGCTAGCACATTTTGTTAAAAATTTTGATTTATATATTGGATCAATTTTTATAGAAAATTATCTTTGCTGTATTAACAAATTCGCTGTGCTATTACAACAAATTTATTGATCATATTTATTTATAATCGGTAATTTTATTCAGCGATACAACTTTGCTAATTTAATATCTGTAGAAAAATTGTTATTAATATATTATGGCTATGAATTTATTGGATCAGTGAAGTTTACAATTATTTTTAACAAATCTTTTTCGTCCGTGAACTTTTCACACAACTATGTTATCTGAATTGATCGTAATTCTATATAAAAAAATCATTTTGCTATTATTTTACGTTTCTGGCAACAAACTACTTAGATAACTGCGCTAGAATATAGCTAGGATGTGCGACGATGAACTTTCGAATTTCGGAGGTATGGAATAGAGGATGGCGCGATTTTCCCAGGAGTATAAATCGGACGGAGATGCAAGCTACGACGACGAAGGAAGATGGATGGCTAGACGGATAGATCGACATCGAAAGCCCGTAAGGGGTTTGAGAGGGAGAGAATGGCGACGGCGATGAAGGCGCAAACTATGGCGTCGAAGTCAGGGGTTGAACAGGCTGATGTTTTAAGCGATGTAAGTTACAGACGCTACGAATAGCGGTCTCGGGCGTAGATTAGTCGTAATCTGGGTACATTGCACTCTGCAGCGTCTCCATTCTCTGTCTCTCTCTCTCTCTCTCTCTCTCTCTCTCTCTCTCTCTCTCCATCTCCTCTGTTAATAAATGCGTCTTTCTCCTTTGCTCTCTCTTTCTCTCTACCTTGATGTACACTCTACACAGTATATCCTTCGGTCGTACGTTCTCATACACTCGAACATCGACTTGAGACGACCTCGATGCAGACGTACTCAGGCTCAGATAGACGCTATCGTCGCTCGCTTGATTATTTCCCGGCCACTTCGACAATCGAAGAAGAGTTTCTGGTGCTTATCCCTGTCTGGCTTTGTAACCGCAGAATTATCGCGATCGTGACAAATACCGAATAACGGATTTACGAGATCTTCCACCGAAGTGGAATTTCCATCTATTTCATCATTTTGATTTCGATATTCTTCCGGAATAGTCCGATATATATTGGATATGGCAAAATTGAAAAATTTACGAGGTCTATAAAAAATCGCGCCGATATTGGATATAACTCGAAAATTCGAAATTGCCCATAAAAAGACACTTTAGACGTGTAACTTCATATTTTCATTGCAAAGATTTCATTCACGATGTAATTATTGAATGAATTAAAGCGATGGAAAAGTTCTATATATGGTTATCTCAGAAAATGTAGGGAATTTCAATATTACCGCGCGCGATAACTATAGTAACAATCTGAGGTATCGAACAAACCGCGCATATGCTTTAGTCGGATTCAATATTGAAGACTTCGTTCGTTGGGCGAAAACATCCACTCGAATGGCTGAAGAAAAACAAGATAAAGAAATCAAGAAAGTGACCGAGAGGGTAATCTCCATAACAAAACGTGGTGATGTCTTAAAAAACGAAGTGGCCGCTGATAATATTCGGTAATGCATTTGTTATGAAAAGTATAACAATAGTTTGTTTTTATAATAGCTGAAGTAGTATTATATATACTTTTTATATTGTAATTAAAATGAAATAGATACAGCTCTAGCTAACAATATTAGATACCTATTCTCATTTATCTAAAATTCTTTCATCCGCATATAGTTACTTATTAATTACCGATGTTATGCATAAATTTAAATGGTTCTTGAAAAAAAGGATAATTTACAGCAAATGCCATAAATCAATTGAGCTAAAAGCTTTTTACATAATGGTTAATAAAGTAATATTAAAACTAATATTTTGGACTAAGACTGTATGATTTAAATTTAGCGAAAAGGAAAGTTCCAATACAATCTAATACAGCAATACAAAACAAACCTAATAGTTCATTAATATTCATAATGATAACAGACTCATTCTTATGCATGAAGTGCAGATGATTATTTCGTTAATATTTTCAGCAAGGAAACGAATTTCCTCGAAAGTTTGTCGCGATGTTCGTGGCCGCAAAAGTACGAGCATTTGACCGGGCAATTTTTCAACCAGGTACCTTAAAAACTCTCTTGGTTGGCGAGTCGCGTACGGCAGAAAAAAAAGAAAAAGAACATGCGAACCGCAGACGAATTTCAATGTGTCTGCCGTGTCACTGACCGTAGGTGCTGGCGGAGAAATGCAGAAAAGCAGGACTTCCGGCGAATGCTTTCGAGCGTGACCCACCGGAAGACGTAGCCGAACGTTCGCCGATTCCTTTGAAAGCTTCACCAGCCTTTCCTAGGACGACATCCGCCCAGATCGGCCATCGTTCATCCCGCACGGAATACAGCTTGGAATTCATGGGTCGTCTCTACATCTCACCAAAGTGGACGATCGACCCTCCCGCGGATATCCCGGAATTACGCACGATACAACAAAAATTTATATTTCTAGGTTGAAAGAAGCCTTGAGCATCCAGAAATAGCGTATCAAAACATAGAGAATAATAAAAAAATTTTATCATAAAGTTTTGTGTATTTATCAAATCATTCAAGTATCATATCCAAGTATCAAGCAAATGCTATATGTCATCATTTTAACATCAAAATGACAAATAATATCAGCTTACTACTTGGATATTTAAAAAACAACTTTGAGAGTTAGTTACATCTTATTAAATGCTAAAAAGACTCTGCAACAAAAGATTTTCATCGGTTGATGAACTGAAGACCATTCTATAAATATGGCTATCTGGAAAAATTTATCTGTGGAAAAATACGCGGTTATCGTTGATATATTTCCAAAGCGTCTTAAAGCTAAAGGTAGTTATTTTAAAAATAATGATATTTATATAATGATAATTATTTATTTTTAGTATTTAATAAAATATAACCATATAACCATATAAAGTTTGTTTCTAAATATAGATTAATACGTTATTAATAATTTAATAAATACAAAATTTTGTGAGCAAACTTTTCTTATTCTCTCTATGCTTGATTTATACATAACGTTTTTTTTTTTAAAGAGTGAGCAAGAGGATAGAATGGATTATTCCTTTTATATCAAATATAATTAACAAATAATTTTTGTGAGAAATTTTTCTTGGATCGTAAAATAGTTTAAAATATGTTAATTATATCGTCAATTTAATTATTATCATTATAAATATTAAAAACTGTCAGTCTTGTATGAAATTTTAATTATCAAATTTTCAAGAATAATTTTCAAAAAACATTGATGTTGTCGATCTTTTTGATTTATAAAAACATTTCACCGAAATATGTAATATAATATTTTACAGACTATTTGAAACATTGAAATTATAAATATTAAAATTAATACAATGTGTGTGTGTGTGTGTGTGTGTGTGTGTGTGTGTGTGTGTAAGAATAAGCATGTATGAGGACGTGTGTGTGTAAGTAAGTGAGTGAACGAATGAGTGAGCGAGTGAGTAAGTG
>Ga0157363_1007864_pt1 | contig 10112 bp, 5 predicted proteins | sample AttsexASBM1_FD_111477 | JGI IMG/M metagenome (GOLD analysis project Ga0157363, IMG submission 111477) | Fungus gardens microbial communities from leaf cutter ant in Ribeirão Preto, State of São Paulo, Brazil - Atta sexdens ASBM1 | ecosystem: Host-associated > Fungi > Mycelium > Unclassified ...
CTCAAAAGATGACCAGTTTTTTCGACGCGGGATTCGTATGCTACCCGAAAGATGGGAGAAAGTAGTGGCCAGCGATGGACAATACTTTGAATTATAAATGTATAACCAGTTTTTTATAATAAAGCCTCGAATTTCGGAAAAAAACGGCGGAAGCAAAGTTGTACACCTAATATTTTATTAATTTTAACATTATTGACACTGATTCGCTGAATGGTTCCAAGACTAGTTTAACTAAATCTATAGCATTTAAGTGTTTGCGATATGGTGAATTCTTTTAGTGAGCTATCTTTTATTGTTTTGCAATAAATCGTTTTACTTCCCCCCCCCTCCTTCCAACAAATTTACTTTTTAATAATTTTAATACATTTTAGATTGTTATTAGAGTCCGTTTTTATATTATAGTTTCTGTGAATAAATGGAGGAGGCTCACTGAAATAAATTAGTTTGTAAAAAATTTTTTGTAATTGCAACATCATATTGCCTCTGAGGATGGCTCAAAAGTCGAAATATGTAAGCGAGTTAATTGTTAAAGTGATTTTGTTAATCGTATTGATTTGCATAAGGATGTGCTTGATTCCTATTGCCCTGTTTTATTCACCATTTTGTATTATTAAGGAGTCTTTAAGAATTAATTTATATTTGATGAAAGAGAGATATATATACTGTATATTATATATGTATTTTAAAAACTGTATATGCTTTATTAACCCGCACTTTCAAAGTTATAGCCTAAAATGCCGAATATGCATATATAAAATGTCGTTAGATAAATATTCTGAATACAAAGAATAAATATGTTTATTGCAAATTGAAAAAAAACGTAAATTAAAAAAAAAACGTAAAGTAAAAAGAGAAGAAGATGAAAAGAACATGTACTTACTGATAAATAAATCGCCGAGTCATATGGGGGAGAAAATAAGGTTGAAAAATGCAGCAGGGTTGATTCCCCATGCATGCAATCGACCAAAATAAAATATATTACTAATAATACTTTTGAAATTGTAATGAAAGAACCATGACAATCTTGTTTCTTTTTTATTCCTTATTAGGAATAGATTATAATCGATTCAATTATTTGTTTTACAAAGAAGATAATTTAATTTAAAGCAGGGACTTTAAAAGAAAAGATATCCTGCACTTGATAAAAGAAGAAAATTGTTCTTTAGAAGTATTATTCTTATATAGTTTATTTATTTCTTTCGCAACTCACTGATCATCTTATCGATATATAAAGTATGATATATTAGAGTTACGAATTTTTGAAAAACTTGCCAATGTGTATGCAGGAAATATTAATTGTCTCAAAAGCCTTATTTGTATCAAACATATATATAATAAAATAATACCTGTCGCGCCTTTCCAAAATGCCCTAGCACCTTCTTCTTTGAATATTTTTCTTGCGCAATCGAGTAATCCGTTGTATGTAGTTTGACCTTCTCTAGCTACAACCTAAAACACGTGTGACAATAAAACTACAAAATAATCGTAATTAAAATTAAACGGAAAAAAGAACTTCTAGAAATGTGAACACTACAAGAAAAATAAGAAGGCCTAATTTCCTTTCTTAATTAATCATAATTTTTAGGCTAATTAATAATTAAAGTGAAAAATGCACCTGTAATCTTGTTTTTATCACATCCGCAGGAGTTACCAGTGCTGCTGCAGGTACACCGGCGATGGCACCGGAAACAAGAAGCGACAACGGCGTATTGTAGCCTCCTTCATCGGCCAATCGCGCTTTCGTGTGAGCATACATAGGAAAATAAATTGCGCTAAATGGCACATCTCGCAAAAAGCAAGCTCTAGCACCCTATAAGAAAATTGCGATTGTTATCACCTTGTGAGTAATGGTAAATATGAATATTGGCGTTAAGATAATTATCTTACTTTGTATTACTTACTTTGTACAATCCAAAAAGACCTAATTCCTTGACGACAGTCCACGCTCTAACTTTTGATCCTCCTGCAATCTCGCCAGCTACTTGTAGCCGAATTTTTACTATCTCCAGAGGATTGGTGAATATGACCTGTGATCCTCCAGCCTATTAAAATATTTGAATTTATTATGATTTATGTTTCTTGTTTGTTTTCTCCAATTAGCGAAGTATATGATTAGAATAAGTATCATATAAATCATTTGTAATCTCATTTTATCGAAAAAAAAAGAAAAAAGAAAAAAAAACAATATTATATGTTCCTTATTTTATATTCTATATTTTATGTTCTGTATTTTATTTTAATCACGTTTAATTAAAAACTTTTAATATAAAAGTATTATATTCTAACTTACTCATTCAATCTATTTTATGTTTTGTTCTAAAATTCATATTTAATCACGTTTAATTAAAAGTTTTAATTAAAAGTTTAGTAAAAATATCAAATACTCACACAGGCACCAGATACAATTTCTCCGTACAACGGTAAATTTCCATTTTTATCCATAAACTTATCTCTGGCAAAATCGTTAACTGTGAGTTTAATAGCCTTTTCCGGAGCTACACCCATTAATTGAGGCATCAAGCCTCGATAGAGTCCAAAAAAACCTTCGTGCCGAATCACCTGTCAAACACAAAACACCAGCTTTATGATTAACAATGCAGAAAGTGTTACACGGCGAGACTTTTCGATTCCAACCTTTTTACAACAATCAAAGCTATTTCTGTACATCAGCTCGCCTATAAATGATCCAGTCCTCTGATTCTGCATTCTGGTCTTCACCAAGTCGATAGGATATACAGCTGTAGCACCAACAGCTAAGAAAGAGGTAATCTCTTTGTTTCTTTAATTAAATTATTATTAAAACTCTGTTAAATAAATATTTGTCTCAAATAGCTCTTAGAAAAATATGCGTATGTAACATTGTTACTAAGTTACTTTTTTGGTAACGGATTGATAACGTTATTTTTGTTCTATACAATTATAACATTAACATAGTTACTTTTTTTTTGTAAAGATAACAGATTTTACTGTTACTTTTATCGTTAGTTTTTATATTTTGAACTTAATTATAACAATTTTTTATATATTTAATCTTTGATGAGCATTCATAATTCATTCTTACTCTAAGAGTTGTATAAGCAATGTTTTAAGATACTAATATGATTCTGTAATTGATTTATGATGTTTTAAGAATGCTATAACCAATGCTATGCTAATCACAGAATTGTAGAACACAATAACGTATTTTATGAATAGCAATATTAAAGTTTGACGGAACTGGTGCCATATACTACAAAATTTATTGTGAAACATATCGCTGGATTGCTTCAAGGTCGAAAATTTAATCGACAACTGAATATGTACATTGCAGTATATGTAAATTTATTTTAGAATATTATTATATATAAAATTCTAGTTCGAACCGAAAAATATTTCCCTTCTTAGTTGTGTTGTCACATAACAATTTAATGTTATGTATTATTGTTTATTGCTTTTATTAATATATAAATAGAAATATTGCAAAATTTTTTAGACCTTGTTTCATTAAAAAAGTAACGGAAAAATAATGAATAGTTATTTTTAAATACGGTAACAGTAACGGAATAACGAGTTATTTTTAAGAATTAATAATTATAGTAACGGTAATTACTTTTTCAATTTCATAACGAATAACGACAACTAATTACTTTTAAAAAATAACTTTCCATTTCCTTTTCATACCTTAGTATTGAACAATGTAGAATCGCACGTTCTATAAAAGAAACTGGATTTAACTCCAAGTTTATTTGAATGAGCGTAATAAACATATATAATTCATATAATTTTGTATAAATGTTAGACGGAAAAAATGTTAGACAAATAATTAATGTAAAATACCTAGTACAAATATGGTAAGGCCTAGCATTAAATAAGATTTACTTTTAAATTTATTATTTAAAAACACGCTCAAGAATATATATTAAAAGATGTGTCATAGGAAGTAGATGAAAAGGGACTACAGAATTAAAATTGGCAGTAACACGTTTGTTTAATACAACAAAAACTTGTGATGATATAGAGAAAAGATCCTTATTATGAGATACCGAGCTCATTTTGGATAAATGAGGGAAATCTATGGACAGAATTTCAAAAGAAAATAATAAATCATTTTGAATAGAATTTAATAAACTTTAAGATAACGTTATATAAAATTTAATTCAAATTAAATTTTATTTCCACTTTTTTTTTTAAATTAAATGTAAAAAGTGAGCAAATCGCAAAGTCAAAAAATTATATTCCTAATATGAGATACCCCGAGAAATCGATAGTAAAACGCAAGTATATTAGTACTGCAATTAAAAATTTATTTCATGTTTCTAAAATGCAAACAAATAGCCAGCGTGCATGAAAAATGAACATGCAATAGATTATATTCAGAACTCGTCTTCAAGTAGTTGGAATCAATCAGAAATAGGTACTCGACGTTCATTTCAATTGTTCTTTTTATTATTGTACAATAACATTTACTCATTAGCAATGATTTTCATTATAACATAGGAGCATTGGTTATTTTATATTAGAAATATCCTGGGTATCTCGATTTCCATGTCTTATAGTTTTACGATCATCACAAATCTAACTTCTGTAATTAAACAATTCAACATATATCCTGTATTTTTCTATTAGTGCGATCTTACTCTATCACTACATGAAGAATTTATTGCCAAATATTTATTTATTAAATAATAAACAAAATTTAAAGACTCATCTCAATGAAACTTGAAAATATTGAAAATTCTAAAATCTTTTTTTACAATGATTACAGGCATGATGTAATAATGAATTTTCTACTAAATAGTTTTCAATCCAAGAGCAATAAATTCATGATGGAACCAACAGCGTTTATTAGAAGTTTAGCAGAAACATCGTTATCTCATATTAGATGCCTATCTCATAACAGAGAGCTTTCCTCTACATATAATTTTATTTTTATAACAATTTGCTGTCAAATATCGCATTATTGTATAATTACAATATATTATAATATTATTCAATTTTCTAGTTACAAGAAAAAACAAATAAATCGATTTTTTGAAATAATATTTTTTTAGAAACTGTGAACTCTTGAAAGTTTATTCCATTTATGTCATTATTGTTTATTATGGCCACTATTATTTATTTGTTACGTGTGAGACTTACATCAAATAATGATTTTTAATGTTGCAAACTTATAGAAAGTTAAAATTGCATTTAAATTGCTAGACATTTCCAAAGATTAAAAGATTAATTACAGACCGAAATTACAGACAGAAATTAAAGATACTTGTGATATTTAAAAGTAAGTCCTAAGAGATTTACTTTTTATGATTAGCAATTTTTTAATTGATTTAGAAAGATAATCTTTGGTTTCTTTATCTTTATTATAATTTACATTTTATTTGAGATACAATACTTTATCATATGCACATAATAAGGCCCAAAGTCAGAATTAAAATTTTTTTTTGTTTATTTACAAATAATCTATATAGAAGATATATTTTATTTTTGTGAATAAGTGAAATAATTATTTTATTTTCAAAACTCTTTGTATCGAATTTTTGATACTCTCTGTCTTAATCCAATAATTTTTAGTTTTAATTTTACATTTTTATATGCTCGAATAAAAAATAATAAGCGAGGTTGTTGAAAGATTGCTACTCGCTGAATTAAATTTTTCAACTTAGAGGTAACGTTTAAATAAATAATATTATACATTTTCTTATTCGTATACAATATTAAGTTTAGAATTTGCTTATTATTATATTTCTATTCTTATACTCTTTCTTACAGTATGACAACAATAATAAAAATAACAACAATATAAGATGTTGTATCAATAATAAGATACTATATCAAGGAGATTCGAATATTTATGTATTTATAAATAAAGAGAAATTTTTATTTACAAACCTCCACTAATGGAACCAAGCACGAATCGATAGCCACTTTCAAGCATTTGTACAATAATACCACGTTCATCCGGACTCTGCAAAGTAATATTTATCAAATTGAGTAATTAATATTTTCTTGAGCATTGAGTAGTTTATAATTCATGTTTCAGATTTTAAAACAAAATTATATTTATAATTTTATGTGCTGTTACTTAATGCATATTTATATATATATAAAATATGCATCTTTAATTTTTATATTGTGTGTATGTGGTGTGTGTTTGTGTGTGTGGTATGTGTTGCGTGTGCGCGCGCGCATTTCTGATGTATTAAATAGTACTTCAAAATACAAATTAAAAATAGAATTAATAAAATTAATAAAAATTATAAATAAAATTCTAAAATTTTTGAATTTTAACACGTAGTATGGATCGTGAAAACTAGTCTAAAAAAGATTTTAAGCATTCGAGAATATTTCACATTTTCGAGAATATTTGAAAACATACTTTCTTAAATTAAAATATTCTTCTATTATACATACCGATACAGCTTTGATCTCAGCAACACGTTTTGTAATCTGTTTGAAATATTGCTCGGGTGTAATAGCCACAAGATCATTGTATACAATCTTCCTAAAATTAGAAATGATCGAGTTTAATATATACATATATACATACATACACAATATGTGTATGTTACATTGCGTGCGTGCGTGCGTGCGTGCGTGCGTGCGTGCGTGCGCGCGCGCGCGCGCGCGCGCGCGCGTGTGTGTGTGTGTGCATATACATGTATATCTTAAATATATATCGAGTGTCTGAGATCATCCACCTCTTTTATCTTGGAAAGAGAGCATTTTTAGAAAAAAAACTTTTCAGATAGAAGTTGTATGGTTTCAAGGTATACATAAGATGATGTCATTGATTTGACCTTGAATAGTCATTTGAAAATCATATGAAGGTCACATTAATTTTTCCAAATGATACATCCCATTTTTCATATTCTTGTAGCTTATTTCGAGAGCTTTCCAAAATACTATAATCAAATATTTTTTCACTAAAAATTTTTTAGAAGGCTTGAAAGTTTCAATATTTTGACAAAATATAAAATATCTTGTAAAACAATAACTTCCAATGGCCTTGATCTTGATAATGTCATCCAGAACATGATTCTAAACAACATTCAAGAAGTTTAGTCATCGGGCTCATTGCATAATGCTAATGCTGGCAGTACTGTAACTTTTTTTAAAACTTATAACTCAAAAAGTTCTTATTCAAAGTCAAACCAATGACATCTTATGTACACCTCGAAACAGTACAACTTTTATCTGAAGTTTTTTTTCTAAAATACTTTCTTTCCGAGATAAAAGGGATATACGAGTCTCAGACACTCGATATATATTTAAGATATAGGGTGGCATCAATATATGGCCTCATCCGTCCCGAGCAGATAAAGCGGACTAAACTGAGTCGAAAAGTCCTCTACCATTTTATAATGCTCGCAATAATTAACGAAATATTAACGTTTAAAAATAGCCGAATACGCGCGTCCAACCTACTATTGCCGAAGTTACGACCCACCGAGCACACCGCGTGCGGACCGCAAGGAGCAGAAATGACCTGGCAGGTGCGCCGCGCCGTTCGAGCTTAGAGGCAGCGATGAGGGGACGCTTGCCCCACTCTCCACGCGTCAAGTTATCGATGGCGGATATTCGGCGTTTTTAAAATAATATCTCGATTGCGAAAACTGGAAAATGATCAAGAACTGTTGGAAAAAACTCAGTTTAGTTCGTTCTGAAGTGTGCACATGTACATACAAAAAAATGTTACGTAAATATTATTTGTTTCAAGTAAATAATAAAAGTATTTTAAAATTATATTATCAAGAAAATATTTTTTGTAATGATATAATTATTACTCAAATGAAGAAGAATAAAAATTGCGTTCTCTCTTAGCACTAGAATGATATTTTTCTGCATTTTTCTACAATACCGCTCATGAAAGTTCGAACATCCGCATAAATTTCATCGAATGATCGTGTAAAAAATTAAGACATAAAACAGAAATTGTATTATTTTTGAAATATATTTTAGGTCACTTGTGCACATTCTAGCAATTGCAAAAGTTTTATAAATTATTTTTAATTTTATGTGTCAAAATTGAATTAAAAATATTTTATAAAGTTTTTGCTAGTCTATTCCCCACTTATGAGAATAGGCTGGTAACATACACCATAGTGTGAGCTCATTGTATTCTCTGATCGAATTTTTGAAATTTATTAATTATAATATCAATGTTGTACGAAGTAAAGACAATACTTTTTGACATACAAAATTAAAACTAATTTATAAAGCTTTTGCAGTTGTTAGTATGTATTGCATACAAACGATTCAAAATATATTTCAAAAATAATACAATTGCTGTTTTATAAAGTCTAAATTTTTTAAATGATCATTCGATAAAATTTATGTGAGTGTCTGAACTTTCATGAGAGATACGTACACGACAATTTTTTTTTAATCGTATGGCAAAGCAACATTTCTTTAAATCGAAGAAATCTTTTTCTAGGTGTAGGCTCGCGAGTTAAGATTTTTCTTTAACAGCAAATCAGTCAATTTTTTCTTCAATAGAAAGAAACATTTCTTTGAATGGAAGGAACCTTTCGCTGTACAAATGCGCCGATTATTATTGTGTATATACAACGTTAAGCACGTTGTTTATAAGCGACAATTGTCGTCGCTAGGCATTATGTGATGGCAAATGTGCGGCTCACCCTGCTAGATCCTATCTTGTCGCGTGCATTTGGTAGCAGACTGAACGAATTTAATTATTTTCATAAATTAACTCGTTAATCATCGCGGAAATTGTAAAATGGTAGAGAACTTTTTTTTTCAGTTTAGTCCATTCTGCTCATATGCGAAATATTTGTTGTTTTTTTTTCAAACATCCTGTATATAAGATATAGCAAAATTGTAACTATAAAGCATACAAAATAAAGAAAAGGAGGATAAAGATTAAATAAAAGCTATAAAGTATAGGGAAGCACTCTCCGATGATCTTGACCTTGACATATGCGGTCAAGGTCATGGCTCTGAGTGACATTTAAAAGATTTTAGCCCGCGATCATCCTTCGTTAAAAAGTTATTAACAATCAAAGTTGCTAATTGTATCAAAAGTTGGATGATTCTAGACAGAACAACGTTGAAACTCACGTACATTATGGAAGTGTGCGCCTCTTAAACAGGGGGGGGGGGGGGGGGCAGAGTCACTTCGCGTGGAAAATCAAAACCTATGTAGAATAGTATTTAATATATGTATAGCAGAAATAATATTTGAAGAAATAATTTTTGAAACTGTTTTGTTAATATACTATCCAAAATACACAATGTTATCATGTCTTTTTCTGAAAAATTTAATCGTGGAATTTTAACATTATTTATATTTACATTTCTGTATTGTACTTACATACGAGCGGATTTGTACTTAATAAAATATAAAATATAATAAATATTGGGAGTACAAATTAGTTCGATCCGTTTCCCTAAAGATAACTCCAGCTGTTGTGAATGGTTCATAGTGATAGCTGATTTTGGCGATTTCAGAGAGGTTAAACATCTGCTAATAATATTCAGTTTATATCGCTTTGAGTTTCATATAAAAACTTTGATTTTTACTGTGTTTGAAATGTTGAATTTTGTGTTAACCAAGCAGCATTTGCGGGAGGTTTTGATTTTCTGCTTTAATTGGAAGAAAAGTGCGGCTGAAGCTCATCGAATGCTTGTCGAAGTTTATGGTGACACTGCTCCAACTGATCATGTAGGGAATGGTTCCGACGTTTCAAGGATGGAGATTTCAGCGCTGAAGACAAGCCTCGTTCTGGACAGCCAAAAAAATTCGAAGACAAAGAATTAGAGGCATTACTCGAAGAAGATCAGAGTCAAACGCAAGAGGAGCTTGCAGAATCATTGAGGGTAACTCAACAAGTCGTTTCTATACGATTGAGAGCCATGGGAATGATTCAAAAACAAGGAAATTGGGTGCTTTATGAATTGAAACCGAGAGACGTTGAAAGGCAATTTTTCATTTGCGAACAACTGATTCAAAGACAACAGAGAAAAGCTTTTTTTGCATCGGATTGTGACTGGAGATGAGAAGTGAATATTCTACGACAACCCCAAGAAGAAAAAATACTACGCTAAGCCCGGTCAATCGTTGCCATCGACCTCAACATTAACACCGCGGCCAAACATTCATGGTTCGAAGATTA
>Ga0157363_1007865_pt1 | contig 10112 bp, 9 predicted proteins | sample AttsexASBM1_FD_111477 | JGI IMG/M metagenome (GOLD analysis project Ga0157363, IMG submission 111477) | Fungus gardens microbial communities from leaf cutter ant in Ribeirão Preto, State of São Paulo, Brazil - Atta sexdens ASBM1 | ecosystem: Host-associated > Fungi > Mycelium > Unclassified ...
ATAATAAAAGCTATACTATTGAAATCCCAAATATCTCTTATAGTATTTTCTTGTTTGTAATTCACTAGTTTGATAATTAACAAAGATAACTCTTATTGAACTTAATCTCTAGTATTCAACGGTAATATACTAATCAGTATTTACTCTCATCTCAGACTTTTTTCTTTTATCTAAAGTTATAACTATGCAGTAAACAGGCAGCATAACATATAAGCTAAAGCCAAGGTTATTTTACAAGTCTACACATCTCTAAGTTTATTTTGCAAACTTTCACTTTTGGTATAAACTGCATCTGACATATAGTAATATTTGATATTATACAATTTTTTCATTCTTTGAACCACAATATACTTACTTTGATTCTCAAATACTTTGGATTTCCAAAATATATTTATCAGAGTTAAAAATAGTAGATTCTGTCTATTTTGTTTTTATTTCTTATTTTTATTTATTTTATTTATTAGAACTTAGAGTTAGAAATTAATATGATAGTTACAAATATTATATGATCATATAATACAAAAAATTTAGAACAAGTAATATTATACTATATAACAATAACATATTAGCTTTATAAAAAATATATGAACTTTAGAGTAAGTTAATTATAATATATTGTAAATAGATTAACTCAGTATTTCTGAAACTTATATTGTATCTCTTATTTACATTTTTAAACTTAGAGTTTAAGCCCTTAACTTAAAGTGCTTCTATTTTCTTATTTATTAATAATGGTTCTTTAATTTTTCAGAAAAATATATATAATACAACTCTGTCAGAGTTTTATAGTAGTTATAAAGTAGTTACTGACTTCATAGTATCATTTAGCTTAGTCATAAAACATAATAAGTTAAAAATCTTTTATTTTTCTAAAATATATAATAACTCTAACCTAGAACTAGACCTCTTAGTAATCAGTACTTCTACCCTTAAACTCAAGATATAATAGAGATACTTGAGCTTTTACTTTGATCAGCATTTGTTTTTTAAGAAATATATATATTACTACTCTATCAAAGCACTGTCTACTATTAAACTTTGGAAACTTGACAAGATATCTGTTACTACTTCAGAAACAGCTTTTATATTGTTATTATTATTATTTATAGCTTTCAACTTTAATTCTTTACTGGAGTACATACCAAGATTTAAATATTGCTTTTAATAGCTATGTAATATAAGAAGTAGTTTACTACTCTTTAGATTTTAAATGTATTTTTCACTTCATTCACTAGTAGAATTGAAGCTTTGACAGATCTTATTCTGATTTAACTTCATTTAAAGAAGCTAGTTTAGCAGTCTTATCTCAAGACTGTTATTCTTTATAATATGTACTAATATCTTTACTTAGTGCTAAAAACTTAAAGAGCACTTGTTCTCACTTATAATCACTTATTTTTTTAAATGTCATCCAGTATATTTATTTAAAGGGCTCTTTTCTAGATACTAAAGTGTTACTTTTTAATCTCACACTTCAATCTCTTTAATACTGAGGCTATATCAGATTATAGACTATTAAATAGCTTTTCTAATTATATTTTCTTCTATTCTTACAATTTTTCAAGTCTTAATCACACAGCTTGTCTAGAATCTCTAGATTATTTTTGTCATAAAACAGTCTCTTCTCTCTTCATTCTTGTTGTTATCACTGATATAAGTACTATATCTCTAGGAATATGTAAGCCATTTCTGCTATGTATTTCTGGAGACTAAACCACTAGATATTATTTTCTAAGGCTTTAGTTGGTAAAACAACTGTTTCTGATGCTAAGCTGTTTGCCATAAAACTAGAAGTCTCCAAGACTACTAGTATGGATATTGAATACATAATTATCATCACTGACTTTCTAGGCTCTGTGTCAGGAGTATAGTATGAAGTACATATATAGTACTAGCCAGATGTCAAAGCTAAGCTTGACATTATACACTTTTAGCATAACTGGTTTAGTGGCTGGTCTGTTCCTAACATAATATCAAGCTTCCAAGCAGTCGGCAGTTCAACTCCTGATAAAACCATTCCCTTTAAATAGACAGTTGTTAGCATAGAGGTGTGATGTGACCAGGAGTATCACTAGGGACAATACCAGTTGCTTAGCTGTACATCTCCATTAGACTAGACGTTCTGTGAAGCAGAGTTTACTAGGTCTTTTAGAAACCCTATAAGACTGTCAAAGCTCTGAGACTACGACATATAGCATAACTCTTGGGTGCAGCTATTCATATAACTTCCATGTGGGGACCACATGCCTTGAAAGGGGGATACTATTAGGAGTACAGTATAAAGTACATATATAGTACTAGCCAGATATCAAAGCTAAGCTTGACATTGCGTACTTTTAGCATAACTGGTTTAGTGGCTGGTCTATTCCTAACACTCTGTTAGAAAGACAGTAGATCTCTCAGTATACTCTAGACAGACCCAATCTTTTACTGTCTATTTTGTACTTAAATTATTCTCTTGTGATAGTCTTGGCTATAAAATCAAATTCTAGGATTTCCCAAGCAAGGCTAAGTAGTCTCTTCACTATATAGTCTATAATGATGTAACTAACACTAAAGTGACTGCTGAACTTCATTTAGTAACATTTATTGATGCTCTTTGCTCTGAGAGTGTTATTTTATGTTTATATGCTTGGAGAACCTTCTTTAATCATTTCACTGTTCAAGAGCATCATTTTCTAACTCTTAGAAACAAGAATTATAAATCTCTTCAGCCTAGTTACTCTAAGAGTGGTAGTTAGCTTGGTTACTTTGGCCAGTTGGTCATATTATATGCCAGAGTAACTAAAGCTATTCTTAGCCATGCTCCTACTGGAAAGTATAGACAGTGCTTTTTTCCTGTAGAGTGCATCTAATCTAGTGTCTATATAGTCATTGCTAGGTAGAAATACATTAATACATTTTTGCAACATACTCTAGATTTGCCCAAAGTCCCTTGGTTAATCTATCTCTATCAATTGAGGACTTTATTGACTTCTTAAAGGAGCATCCAAGTACTTTTGCCTTCTCTTCTCAAAAACAATCCCACTCTTCTTATGAGCCTCTATGAGTACTCAATTGGTCTGCTTTTCTGTTTCTGTAGATAGTTTCTCAGTCTCACCTTTCTCAGTTTCTCTTGATTTTCTAATAGGTCTTTCTAGACTTGGACATGTAATTTGTAGATTGGTTACAAGCAACCTTTCTCTTTGAGTTCTGTTATCACTAATAGTGTCTCTTTGCCTATAAAGGGGTTTTCTGTTTCCTGAGGCAAAAAATGTAGGCTACTTGTGGTAGATAGTCCGCCATGGACTGCAATTGAGCACTGTAATAAATTGTTGAACCAAAAAAAAAGAATAGAATATCTAAAAATCATGTAAGGCTTATCCAAACTGATAGCTTTGAAATAGTCTGTAACATACATCTCTGTAACAATGTATCTTGGATCTTGACATTTAACTATCTCTTACTACTATAGAAATCCATCAAAGCTATCAGAATAGATTGAAGTTCCATTTTTACCAATCTCTTTCTTTACTCTTATGTTGGTCAACCATTTTCTCTGCCCTAAGAGTAAGTCTTACCTTACCCTTGGTAGGCTTGAAAAATAACTGCTTAAGCATAACGTCTGGGCCGTCCACACTCTATAACCAACCTAAATCAGACTTCAAGCATATGTCAAATGATTATAATCTTTCTTGATGTGAGTCTCATTTCCATTTTGATGTAGTCTAATATGGTCGACGTAGTCTAATACGTTTTGTGTCCGCTCTTCATCCGGTAAACCCATATTCTCCCTCTCGTACCAACCACTACAATGACTTTTCCATCCATCCCTAACGCCGCAGTTTGTAGTCTCACTTTGATCAATTCCTCTGAATCCTCTTTGTCGTTCGAGCTCCGAGTATTAACAACTGCATCGTCTATCTGCATTGTATCGCCTACTCTTGATGTTGGTCGAGATTCATATTTCATATCATCATCATCAAGAGGAACGTCCACCGCCCAGCCTGTTATCGGCGGAGGGTTGTTTCGCTCGATAAGTCCTGGATGTATCGTACCCAATCCATGTAGCTGTGGTTTGGTATCACCAATTCTTTCAGTAGGAGCTTTGAGCATTGGATCATCCAAAGGAAATCTCGAGGGTTTTCTCAAAGGTAAGCTGGGTACATGCACGAGTGTCACAGTACCCGCAAAACTTCTGACTTGACCATTAGACAGGATTTTTGTCAGGACTGGAGGCTCGTCCGGTGGGAAGCATGGGGGTACCTGTTGAGCTGATTCCTGGGTCGTTTCTACGTCCCTCGAAGTCCTCTTCTCGGCTGGAGTCTGATCTTTGTTAGAAGAATGACTATGAGATTTTCCTGAGCCCATCGTCATTTTTAGATAGGGCAGTCCTGCAGGAATGACACAAGTGACAATAGGATCGTGTCTTGGAGAATCATAGACATGGACAGAAGGAGATATCATCTGCAGACGTAACTCGGGGAACGATCCGTTCGCCAGTATAGTAAAGGAAGCTAAGAACATCTGATTAGGCCTGCCCAAGATAGACGGAGAGCATCTTACAGCTTTCCTGGTAATCCTGGGAAGGCGCTGAAATAAGAACATCGCCGTTGCGGCAGGGAAGCAGTCCGTGACTTACCGATGCACATCCACGGAGTATACTCTGTGATTTTCCTTGGATTCTCAACTCATCATAGAGCGGAGGGAAAAATCTATTCAGTCCTAACCATTTCCACACAACGACTTCTCCGGGAGCTAAGCATGTATCCCTTTGGTCGGTATCAAGCGGGTCGGTCCGTAGACTCGAAGAAGGAGAGTGTGATATCAGATTTTCATGATTCAACCAGCGGACGGAAAGAACGCGCGACCGGTGGATCCTGCTACTGCTAAACAGAGGTTTATCTTCTCTCGTAATCTGTCTGGAGTTGCGTGGGTGAACATGCCATATTTTAATACAGCGGTCGATCTAACAGAAAAAAATAAAGAAAACACCAGGTTTGAATGATAAAATCAGGCGATCAAACTTACGCCACAAGTTGCTATCATCGGATAGCTAGGGTGAAAGCTCTATCAGGCCATTCAGCTGTAAGTTGTACAGATTATGCAGAAATACCCACCGCGTTCAAGACAGCAGCTTGATGCCCGCCAGCCCTCCCACCTAAAAGAACAATAATGCACCGTCCAATTCCTTCCCCCTCGATCTCGTTCATGTGGAGTCCATGAGGAGCCCCAGCTCTGCTTGGCAGTGTACTAGGAGGCCAGTGAGGGTTTACATCACGGTCTTTAAATCCCCTGTGTGGCGTCAAAGTAAGATCGTAGATACGTGTCGTATGATCCCTCGAGGTACTACAAAACAGGTTGGGAACAACAGGATGGACCGCGAGGGACGTTATGGCCTTTAGAATCTGTCAACCATGATCATAAGTATGAAACACGAAATTCGTACCCCACCATGACCTCTTAGATAACTGGATAAGCCTTTACGAGCTGGGTTATAAATCCATAACAATGATCCTCTGGAAAATGCGACACAAGGCTCTTCAATGGCATTTGGCGACAAAACCCAAGCTGCCTGAGTTTTATCAGCATGTATCCTTTCTATGTCCTTGATCTGCGAGGACTTTCTAGTCAGCTCACCAGGGAAGCAGTGCAAGTGCAAAGTACCTCTGGTATCGTGATTTTGAGTGGGTGTTTTCTCCTCTTCAACCACAAAACATAGACTTCGGTGTCACCACAGACAACGACAGCATCTCGAAACTTGTCAAGCATTCCTTTCCATTTTGCAAGGTTCTCCTCGGTGGCTAATGAACCTTGCCACAGCACACTCAATGAATTATCGTTCCAAGGGAACAAAGCAAGTGTACGCAAATGCTCTTCGCTGCCTATCTTTCCATACGGTCAGCCTACGCGGCAGGCTGTAGGGGCAGGATCAATTATCAATCACCGTCATCTTCTTAAAAAGCCGAAACGGATGGTGATTCTGAGGATCTTTGTACCAATGCAGGGCCTGGGATACCCCTTCTCTGATTTCCGTTTGTTCCGCTTCCATAGAAAAACATAGATTGTTGAACGAGAGAAGTAATTCTAAGAGCCATTTTTTGAAACCCTAACCACGGTTGTTTGACCAATCAGGAAATCCGAGCTTGTCCACTCTGACTATTTCACTAGATATTGTTTTCCACCCCCATGGCCGACTCAGCCGACGTCGATATCCCCATAAACATCTACGAGACCAAGGACATACTTCCATTGGCCAGCCGCGCTGGTCTTCAGGCTGCTGGTGTCGGCACTTTTGTTAGCACTGTTCAGAATGCGCTAAACAGTCATTCACGGGGTGCTATGGGCTTCTTGACACGGACAGGTGGAACCATTGGGTTCTTCGGTGCGCAAAATCTGTTTTGCTTGGTGTACCTAAATACTTATCTGACAGCCCATGCCCCCTCATATACTATTTGTTTTGACATTATTAGCTGCGATGGGATTCACCTTTGCATTTACGGAATCCTACATGGCCAACCTGCGACGAAAAAACGACCCAATAAATAGCGCCACAGGTGCTTGTGCGGCAGGGTTTCTTGCTGGTGTTCGCAGTATGTCTCCATGGCTTTATCTTTATGCATCTAACACTTATGAAATTTGGGATTGGCAGAACGCTCAGTCCCAGCAGCCCTTGGTGGTTGTCTAGTTCTTGGGGCTGTTGTTGGTGGGTATGACTATGCAGGCCAGATGGCGGGCTTACCAGAGCCATCACTTGAGGAGAAGCGAAAGAGGTTCTTCAAGCCTGGCACGCCTGTCCCAGAAATACCTGCAGCCTCAACCTCGGAATAAATGCGAGCGCGTTCTGCCTAGCTGAAAAGAGGATACTCATATATTCAAATCGCCTGACACACAAACTAGCCATCTCCTAGTTTTGAAAGAATCATGCAAGAAACTAATTAAAAAGGCCAGTAAGACTACAATGCAACACCCATACGAATTAAGTTGGTTATAAAATATTAAGCCTCCCCTTGCCTCCTGGTTGTTACAAAGCTTTCGTATCGATTTGTGATTTCTTTGTCATGTTGACTAAAGACCTTCTCCCATTCTTCTGCAGTTTTACGCCCCTCCTTAGTTAATAGTTCAGAACTTGATATAGCATTCATGAAAACATAAGAACCAATACCTTTTTCGCTAACTTCGCCCAAATCACAGATTCGTCGGACTCTCCGTCATCTCCACCAGACAAAAAGAAATGTACGATAGTTTGTATGTCTGCTTCCTGTTGTTGTGTGTATTGCATGACTTCAGATGTCTTTACAGCCTCCCCTACAACACTGAGATCTATTCCATCAACCAGCATGGGAGATACCTGTGGAAAACTTTCTTTCTCCACAGTGATTGTCCCCGGTGAACTGGCACCTTGCATCACCTGATCCTCTAACACTTTCTCTGTGTGTTCCAACCGCTTCTCCAGTTCCTTATGCTCCTGAATATGCTCCTGAATCTCCACCTTCATTTGCTCCGGCTCTTGTCCCCCATCTGGGATTTTCCCCTGGAAACTGATCATCTCGACTTCTTTGTCATTGGTCTCTCGTTCCTCCTTCCCTTGTTCGGCTTCCCATTTACTCTTCTCCTTTCTATGTGCAATTCCTCCTTTCTTCCTTGTTTCTTCATACTCAGATCTGAAGGACCCCAATAGGAATGACGACCAAGAATGTGACGTATGGTGCGGAACCTGGAAATGAGATGATGAAAAGACATTTGACGGTTGACTCCCGCCACGCATTTACACACCTTGCGACATAAAGCTTTCGAAGCAGCCGTAAGTGACGTACTTGGATCCCGTTTGAATAGTATGAAAAGATATCTTTCCGCCCAGTCTTTCTCTTCTTGCGTATACAAATATCCTGCTGCGTATCTCTGTGTTTTAACCGGAAGAGGTGGTGTAGCCTCCCTCGGAAAGTAGCCAGACTTCTTCCCCCTGTTTTTCGGAACTGTAATTGGACCGGAGGTGGGCGATTGTGCCACTGGAAAAGTAGGCCTCTTTACTGTGGGTACTGGGGTGAAGATACGGCTCGAGTTTTTTGGCTTGACTATCCGTGCTGGCCTACACCCTTCTTCATCCTTAATTTGCGTAGGGCAGTCTGCAGACTTCTGAGTTGCTTTTTTGACCGTGCTCGTTGCGAGCAAAACTGATTCTGGTATCTCGGACCAGGCAACATGACTATGCTTCATATCCATCTCCTTTTTATTCTTCTCTAATTGCTTCGAGTCTTTCTCGAGCGATTTTGACTTGGCCTTAACAGCGTTTTCAAAATCTCTTCGCCTTGCTTGGGGAGTCTGTTTTGATTTTAAGGTGTAGTCACCCATGTTGTTGGGAATCCTGCCTTCATCAATAGAGTCCAAGACAAAATGGTGTGTAACAGCATGTGTCTGAGCACCAATGGCCTGACTTAAAAGACTCTTGAATGAGGTTGAAAACGGGTGCAAGATAGCATAATCTGCTCCTGGGATATGAGGAGTTATCACCCCACCGTGTTTCTGCAAGCAAAGGTTCTTGAGTTGTACTAGAAAATATTGGAAAAAGATGGATACTTTGATTGCTCTTGTCACTTCCTGCCTGTTATTCATATCCACTTGCACAAAGAAGTGCATCGGTTTTCCGTTGACATGCGCAAAAAGCTTTTGGGACAGATCACCACTACTTGAAGTTTGGTGTGCGTTTCGTGATGGTGTAGGTAAAGGTAAAAGACTACTTCTTCGCGCTCTCCTCATGTTTGTATTCTTTTGATTCCATTTTGACTCTCTTTCCTCTGTCTTATTCTTCTTGTACAGAGCTGCAAGTGGTGGTTCACCGTCCTCTTCATGACCACTGTCTTCTGTCTCCAGTACTTCATTCCCAAAGCCATCCTCTACTGCATCAAACTTGCGCTTGCGCTTAACAGGGGGCAGAAGAACAGAGTGAGAATTTGGACCTTGCAGTGATAGCAGGCTTGGCGATTCAGTGACTCTTCTGCTGCTACTGACTCCTGAGTCCTCAAGAACCATTGATGCACTTCCAGAACTCCCAGCAGACTGGGACATCTGTTGTGCCATCATATTTGGAAACATGGGCCACTGTCCCCCAGACATTGCACCAGGGCCCCCTCCAGGCAGTGTACCGTACATCTTCATAATATCCATCAAGGCAGTCGTGAAGTTTTCCTGCACCTGTGGCATCATGGAGGAAGGCTGTGTGAGCATAGGAGATTGAGTAGTTGCCGGTTGCTGCGTAAACATAGTAAGCATCTGCGGTGGGAATGACATCATGTTAAATCCAGGCATGCCGAATGGCATAGCCAGGGGGGCCTGCTGCTGTTGGGTGAATAGAGGCGCAGAATCTGATGCTATAGGAGAAAGGTTAGACGTAGGCTGAATATGCGACAATGGGCTTAGATCTGGCATATGAGAGGGAAGGTGGAAGGCAGATGAACTCGCACTGCCGTTTTCAATGGGAGATGTGGTGTTTGCTTGGATAAGTGGTTTATCGACTGAAGCATGTTTAACCGAGGAATCTATGAATCTTTGCCCATTAGACGAGTTCACCTGGATTTCCATAGGCGCTGCTCTGGATACAGAGAAATGTTAAGTCAACATACCGAGACACAGAGACGACACGTACTTGGGCGCCACTGTTTTCTCGTTTTCATTGACTGTGGGCCGGAAAATTGGAAGACCATCGTCATGAGTCTTGCAGCCACCCCAGCCATCTCCTTCGAGAAGGGGCTTAGAAGCATCAATGGATTTTGCGACCCAGGTGTGGCTTAATACGACCTTGTTTTGGTCATTACCCCATTCACGAATGAACTCTTTTCCTTGCCAAGATTCCGGATCAACAAGGATGATTTGCGCATGCTTTGGATCCGTGCAAATGACAGCGTCATGTTTCTAGAATGTTTGATGGATGACATGAGGCCAAAAGCACAAGCATACCGTATGTTCTTCACACCTTTAGGGTTCTAACGAGACGTGGACGATGCAGAATACCACCAGCCTCGACAAAAAGAAAGATTCGCTGGCCATCTGGACGATGAAAGAAAGGAGACTCAATAACAGGAGGAACAGATGATGGAAGATCTAACATATCCCTAAAATACAAAGAGCGCAAAAAC
>Ga0157363_1007866_pt1 | contig 10112 bp, 1 predicted proteins | sample AttsexASBM1_FD_111477 | JGI IMG/M metagenome (GOLD analysis project Ga0157363, IMG submission 111477) | Fungus gardens microbial communities from leaf cutter ant in Ribeirão Preto, State of São Paulo, Brazil - Atta sexdens ASBM1 | ecosystem: Host-associated > Fungi > Mycelium > Unclassified ...
TAACCAAAACGAAAAAAATGTTATCTTGAATGCGTTTAGAGATTGATTGTTTCGAATTTTCAAAGAAATTTTATTCTATAGCTGCATTGCTCCATACAAGTAAACGATCTTTTATAAAATTCTGTACAGCACAAAATAATCAATTATTTTGAGCCCCTTGTCTTGCAAGATTTTATTACGCCTAAATTTAAATAAAATTTAGATATCTATTAAATAAAATTTAGAAGTTATTCAAAATGAATAATGGAGAAAATTAAGCATTAGAAAGAGAGAGAGGGGGGGAGGGGAGAGAGAAACAGATAGAGTGGAAAGTAAAATAGGGATAAAATGGGCATGGGACCACCGAACTAATCAGACTCAACCAATCCGAGTCGTTTCCCCGCGGAGAAGAGAAATGCTTCCTCCCAGCGGACAGGATAATTTAAACTTTCCCGCAAGCGGGAACGCCACGACGTGGTGTGACGCAGCACAGTGTGCGGCGTCGCGCCGTCAACGTATCTCGGTCACTCCGCTAAACAGAATTAGATACGAGGGATAGATTCAAACGTTACCCACCGTGAAAAGCGACTCGAGTCTCCTAGGTATACAACGCGCGAACACACGAAGGGAATCGTCAAAGGTCTTACGTGAAAATAGAATGTAGCTGAATAGCGTTATTAGGGCAATTCAAGTGAAGATCTCTGAGTTTTTCGCGACGACCGAAATTCGGCAGCTGTGAGAAACGTTAAATTCAACTTTTAAGAATAATGAAAATTCTCTTCTAAGAGTAAAATGGAAACATAACTTTTTATAGGTTTTACATAGGCTAACATATGTTTGTACGAGTTCGCCTAAATTGATAAAAGATAAAAGGGAAGTAATGCGTTACTTGTAATGTTGTTATCGTTATAATTACTTTTTTTAGTAATGAATGGATAACGACGATACATTTCTTTATTTGTTATTTACATTAATAACAACGCAGAAGCTTTTTTGGTAACAGAAATGAATAAAATCATTACTTTTATCGTTATTTTATACAATATATGTGTATAAAATGTGCACAAACAAGTTTTAGAGGAAGATAATGTTATATTTGGCCATGTTGCAATTAACTACAATTACTATTAAAATTACTCTGGATCTCGTATTGAACTGATCAATTAGTGACCAAGACAATTGGATACCACTCTAAAAAAGGAATTACAAAAATTCGGTGAAAAAGTAACACAATTGTAACAACTTTCCAAGTAACGTTAATGATAATAAGTTATTTTTTCGTATTAATAATAATTTTTGAGTAACAATAACGATAACTTGTTACTTTTAAAATAAATAATTTTTATAAAGTAATTTTGTCAATCCTGAATCACAATTATTATTAAAGTTTTGCAGTAACTTTTTATATGTGTAATGTGTTCCTATCAAACGTGTGATGAAAACCATTATATTGAACGTGATATGATAAAACAAAGCGACAAAATGCATATAAATATTTAAAAGAGAGAATCAAATAAGAATAATTTAAAATAAGATTAATTTTTTCGCAAACCTTGCATCTTAAAATATATATAAAACTTTCGATTGACATCAAGAAAAACTCGAATTTTTGAACAATTTTCAAGTGCACCCTCGTCGCAATTGTCACAAAACAATCGCAACTTTCACAAAGCGGCAAATATTGTTCGGTCTTAATTACAGCAAGATTGAATGTTCGCATCAGAAATGAGTATGACATTTGCACACCTTGTGTCGCACATCCTGTTGTAGATACAAAACAACCTCAGTTATAATGGTAATTACGTAGGAAGCTTCCGTCGCTGCTATTTAAATTAAACCATTCTACTGGCGAATGAATCGATCGCGCACTCGACAAGATTTATCTCTGCGTTTGGTGTTCACAGATATCATCTTACCGCGAATTTGAATAAAATATTACGTTGCAATGAAGTCTATATCGCGAAAAAGATGAATTACGAATAAATATGAACGAGACAAAGGTCGTTTAAAAGCATTTTGCACATTTACAAACTAAATCGAATTAAGCCCGTTGCTAAGCCAATTAAAATGGAATATAAGGACATTTATTTTTCAAAGACATATTATTTCTGTGCTTTTTAAGATGTCAGTATTTAGTGATCTCAATTGTTCATGATCTAAAAAAAATCATGTTTTTGGTGTACATAATAGGTACTAAAATAATATTGATACATAGATACTCAACTTTCCGATATATTCTTCCAATATACACATATATATACGAGAATGTTTCTTCTACTTGAAAAAAATTAATAATAATAAAAAAGTTGAAATTTATTTCAAATTAAATTGTGAATTCAAAGAAATACGTAGTAATAGCAATTATAAAAATAGTAACTATACAAGTTTTACATGTAGAATTATTGTATATAGTTGTGAATAAATTTATATAGATAAATAAATTATTTTATAGAGTTTCAATAATTACAAAATAAATTATTCAATTACATACATTATGCTGCTGTATAAAACTAGTCATCTTTTTATTTAGTTGCCGTTATTACGTTTTTCTTTGAGTGCATGATATTTTAGTCTGAAATAAATAATTCTTTCATTTACAAGCAGAAGAAACATTTTCAATACTTACGTATATATTAGAGAAGTTGAATATCTATGTCAATATTTTTTGATACCTATTGCACATTATAGACACAATCTTTTATAGATTACTAACGATTGAAATAAAATCTCTTTCACTGAAATAATAAAATCTTTTTAAAGCAGGAATAATACATTCTAACAAAAATAAAAATATTTTTTTTTCTCTACGTTTGGAAAAAAAGACTAATATAATTTTATTATATGTATGTCTTTTTTCTTATTCTATTAATAGCTACTTTATATATATATATATATATATAATGAATATATGAATATAATCATAAATTCAAGTATTTTTACGTGCAGAGAGCTTCTCTCACACTCTACGAAATATCGAACGTTCAGTTAAGCTGAGTGTCTGATTCGTCAGACGTCGGCATCGCAATGACATCGCGACCGCGCAAATGAACGTGCGGAACACTTCAGAAATGAACTAAAAATTCAGCAGTGTCGTCGGAGAAGACGGGGGCAATTTAGCTTTCCACAAGAGAGCAAGAGCGATTCAAGTTCAAGAGATTTCCATCCTCTCCAGAACAGCTATACAGGGAAGATACGGTATGCGTGTCCTTTGACGAAAACATCCGTACGAGCCGCTGGTATAAAAGGATCCCTCTTTCCTCTTTCTCGTCGGTATTCCGTGCCGCTAACAGAATACATTACTTTTTAACGATTCGCGCCAGAGACGTTCTAGTCCTCTTCGATAAATAGCGAATTTCCAGCAACGCGAGTTCGCGGCTCGAGAAATCAGCGAAATAGCGTTATCGAGAACGAACGACAATGATGACTACGAATCGGTACGAACGATTCAATTTGAATAATGTCACGCGCTACATTACTATAGATTGCCGCTCATGAAAAATGTGTATAATAAAAAAGAAACATCTCTTGTCAATCATGTCATGATAAAACTCCACTCATTTTGTTACCTGTTATTTTTAAACATGATTAAAAAGAATCATTACACTTTTTATCTTTCAGTAAATCCTTAGCATATAAAATGATTATATAATAACGTTTTAATAAAATTAATTCATTTTCATTTCATCGGTATATAATCATATCTATCGTGCATAAAGTGGCACGAACTTAATTATATATCTATGTGCGAAAGCTATAAATTAAATTCGTTTACGTTGAGTACAATTGCACAATCAGAAAAAAGGGAATAAAAATCGACAACTCGATTAATAGCAATCTGAATTAGGGTTGAAGTAGAGCACGTGTTTACACGCGTGTGGACTCACTCAATTGTTTTCGTGAAAGAGTAATATGTCACGAATCCGAATAAAAATCAAACTGAAACTCATCGGAAATAATTCGCGTGCCGCACCTATAACAATCGTGTATTTTTTAGCGTTATGAACACAGCACAGTCGAAAAATTGGCGCGTTTTAACGACGAGTGGAGATAGCTTCGACTGCATCGAAACGAATACGCGAAAAGCCGCTAACACCCCGCTTCAATTTTCTTCTGTGAACCCCTGACTGACCATAAAACGCGAACGGCCGTTTGTACAGGCGTAATGTACCAATAAAGCACTCATAGCGCTTGTCACAAAATCCATAACATATTCTCTTCAAACGCGTCATTTTGTACTGCAGCGTGCGATTGCAAAGCGTGGTACTGCTTTTAAAGCGGATTCTATGCGGAATTATGATGCAGAGAGAGAGAGAGAGAGAGAGAGAGAGAAATAGCTCAAAATACACAGTAGCGGCTATGCTATTCCCTAGTAGTTAGAAAATGTAATTAAAAGATTTGTATGATGTAGAATTGATGTTCAATTGCGAAATATGATGCACATGTCGCGATAAAATTACGAGAATCAAATTTAACAATGCTTTAATCACGCTTTAATATTTTTATTTTAGAGTCCTATGGTTCGCAAGTTAATGAAGTAACACACCAGCGTTTGTCCCACGTCGACCTGGGCCCGCAGAACGTGAATAGCTTACGCTAATTACGCTAATGAGCGCACCGAAATGTAGTACAAGCGATCATGAGTTTTAGCACTCGCATTTAGTACGCGTGCTTTTAGTACTTCGTGCGGACGCATTTCCGAATTAAATTTTATGCCTATAGAGTTTGTTAAATCGAATCGATATCTGTATTCTTTATCGCGCACCGGATTACATACGCTTGATGTAACACACAGTCCACGCGCACGGCGGTGTAAATCGCATGGTTACATGTTCAATCGGTGGCACGATAATCGTGATGAATAATAAACATTATTACGATAATAATTATGATAATATTATTATTTTACGTTAATACAGTGATAATAAATGTAATTAATATTGCAACGTAAGCATAATCCGTAGAACACAAATGATAGAAACATTCTTGATAAATGAAATAATAATATAATGTTTTATTATTCATTTTTCCAAAAAATTCAATTCTTCGCTAATTTTCCGGAATTTGTATTTAAAATATTACAATATTAAGAATCATATTTAAATATTAAATATCAGAAAGCGCGATGCGAGTATCGTTCCAAGTCATATTAGTAGATATCCGAAGAAAGATATACTTTCGTTTTTATTGGTTATTTTATCTTAAAAAATAGATTAATTAAACGAAACTCACCTCCTCTCGGAGAATCCGTAGGTCGCTGTCTTAAACCTGCAACAGAAAAAGAATTTCTTTTAGTCTAATACACAATGAATTAGAAAGAAAATGATCATTTAACGCGTATATTATTTTCTTAATAATTAATATAGCAGAGAGGAGAAGAATAATATATAACAAAATTTAATAAATTACTTTGGATGTGTACACTATAGTATACCGCAAATTATAAAAATATAATTGTACCGATCACACAATTCTTAATTTCTTCACACAAATTAAATTCATTTTCGTAAAGAAAAGAAATATTAATATTAAAACAATTTAACGTAACTTCAAAAAAACAATTTACAGGACAAAACAAAACAGATTGGTTAGCCGATAGGTACATATACTAGTGTATATTGCGGTTTTACTTTGTAAATAGTCGCACTATCAATTTCGTACTCAGATAAAAAAAATATTTATTTTTGACGATATGAGATTTACGTTCACGAAATACTGTAACATAAATAACATATTCTACTTTTAAATTATTGATTTCAATATATAAAAAAAGTTTATAGATTAGATTTATTTAAATACCAAAATTTCAAACATCGATCCTTCATCGGCAATGTAAAATTTTTATTCCTTTGTCTGCAACCTGAGTCTATAAACTTTAGATTTTTATATTGCTCCAAATTGTATAAAGAACTGAAAAAATTCTTATACATGCATTTGTAGAAACTCCAAAAACGTTTTTATTATAGATATCATGGAAGTTGAATTGAATTTTACTTATTCTTTACTTATACTTTATTGAGAAATTTATCAACCAGAATTCATATAACCAAAAAATCGACTGTGCAAAGTCCAATATTTCCTATAGAGGATCAATACGTATTCGAATCTAAAATACATATTTAAAAATAAAATTTATTAAAAAAACATTTGTAAGAAACAAAAGAAAAAAACCAAAAATTATTTTTTTAATTCTCTGAAGGAAATTCGACAATCAATCTCCAAGCGGCCGGGTTTTTTTTTATCTGAAAAAGTGCACTTTTGGTACATATTCTCATATGAGTGTAGTTCAATGAATGATCAACTGTGATGTGTCGGTCATGGAGTGACATCATATGGTGCCAGGCCGGCTATCGGTAGTTCTGAAAAATTTTTTTCTTTTTAAATCAGGACATATGGGTACCTGAAGGTTTTCGAGATCGCTAAAAACTTTTCTGACCATCCTAGGCTCTGAAAAATCTCATATAAATCAGAAATCAACATTTACCTAATTTTTCACCTAATTTTACGTAGTTAAATTCGATAAAATAAAACGACTTTCGCTTAGCATTATCCAACGCTAACGGCGTTGACGGGAACGTCTTTTTTAGTCACGCTATCTATGTATGGGTTTTCAACTATCTATAGGTTCAATGTAATTGCTTTTTTCTCTTGCTATGACATATAAAATGTTATACAATTTACCACCTATTCTGATATACACTGTAAATATATACAATATCATAAATATTTTATATATATATATCATATATACATAATATACAGAATGGTATCATATATATTATATATTTAAATACATTTTATATAATCAAAATGGATGACACCATACAATACCATCCCGGCCGCCTGGAGGTTAAACGATATTTGCAACACAATATATACGTGTATTCTATAATATTAACGTTTTTAGCTGAAGCAAATAGAATAACAAAGTTTGTTTGAGATGTCTCAAGATTGCTCCCATGACCAGTACGTTCTGATTTCGACATTTTCCGCCATTGTTATACTGGTCGAAACTACTAAACCAATTGGTCGGGACCAAAGCACGGAGGTGCAATCTAAACTTTCGAATTCTACGAGTTGTAGCCCTTGAGGCCCTCATGTAACCCTTGCAGCGGCACTTTCACAGCTGCATCCTGGATTGCATGCTCAACTAGATTAATTCTACGAAATATTCGAAACCTACCACAAAAGTCAACCAATTAATTGCTGTATAAATTTATAAAGCGTGCAGTTCTTAATATTTTTCAACTAATCATTTTAATACGCAGTAGGATCACGATCAAACAAGAAAATTAAGAACATATTTTAAAGAAATTGAACTTTTCTGTCATTCTAAATTTGAAAAATATATATATAAAAGATTGACATTTTCGTAATTACATGTCACATCATTTTTTTTTAACTGAGATTAAAAGTTTAAATTTTATTATATATAGTTTTTATAAATAACAGCATGTCCTCATTTTGCGAAGCATATAGTAGCTACCTTTTTTATCTTTTTCACTTCAACGTTAACAACCTGATAGGTCCTTCATGCAAAAATTGTCAAGGGGAGCTGTGATGAGTAACAAGCCGATTTACGGATTTAGTCGCCCTCGTATTCCTCTAGGACTGATGTAGTTGCGAGAAGCATTGCACCTCTGAAATGCTTCATACAAGCTCTCTTCCTCTTCGAAAGAGACAAAATTTTTCGCACGTGTTCACTCGTCGCACGTCTTGCACTCTTTACTTAGCGAAAGAAGAGATAAACAGAATTAAACTTGCATCCCTATCAACGTATAAGCCCACGCACACATTATTTTGTGTTATAAACTTTTATATTTTCTTAATTTTTTTGTATTCATTAAAATATAGTTTCTCATTGCCTATTATACGTATTATAGTATATCATTTATTAATATCAACATTTATTATAATATTTATTATAATATTATAATATTTATTATAAATATTTATACATATCTATTATTGTCTATAATATGAATATTATTTCATTACCATTACATAAAATTTTTAATATACATAATTTAATATACATAATTTAAGATAAAAAACATAATATTAAACTAAAATTAAAATTTTTAATTTGTGACATGTACTAATCTTAGTTAAAATTAGTCTATGAAAAATTTTTAATTCATTCATATTTATCTATTTTAGAAAAAAAATGTTTTGCAATCATAAATTAAAAGTGCATTTTATATATTTTATAATAAATATTACATAAAAATAAAATACGCGATCTTAAGTTTCATAAATATAATATTTGCAGCTAATTAAAATGTCAATTGAAATAATTTTTATTTTAATCAATATAGCACACAATTAGCTAACAGAAAATTAACTTTCTCTAAATCAGTATTATCTGTATCACTAATAATATACCCGTAATAAAACTGTTAAAATAAAGTTGATAATGTGACTCAATTAATTTTAATTGAATGTGTAGAACTGATATAATTTGTTTTATTGTACATATATATATATATATATATATATATATATACATAAAATTTGAGTTGCACATCCCCGCAATATAATCAACTGCAGAAGGAAGCTTTCCAACGCTTTACTACTACGCGTTAGTCACTTGGGATAAAATGTTTACACGATTTTCCCTTGGATAATCCATTGCGGATAATCACATAATAAACGAAAATACAAATTGGATCTGTTTTAGATATATTTGCTATTATTTTCTGCTTGTTTATAAGAAGATAGTATAAATATGCAGATGATACTTTATTTGAGAAAATTTTTTAAAATGTTTTGGTCTTATAAAATAGGAATATCATGTTTTTAAACTTGAGTTAATAAGTAATGAGTTAGAATAAATATTTAATTGTATTTAAAAAAGAATACGTACTCTTTCTCTCTCTCTCTCTCTCTCTCTCTCTCTCTCTCTCTCTCTCTCATTGTGTGCAGATATTTAAAATTAAGATAAATTTGTATCTCTATAAAATAAAAATGTTATACTTTTTTTTATCTCTCAAACCTTGTATTACATTATTTTACATTTAAATAAATTTAAAATATTGCTAATCATACATAGATTCAGTTTTGTATATATTTTATATATATATATAATAAGTTAAAAAAAGAGAGAAATAAAGAGTCTTTAACTTTGTTTGGAATAGACTATGATAAAATAAGATTCAAAGTTACCAATTTAAAAGAAATAAAAATTCTTCCACTTTATACGATCAACGGCTTTTTTTACTTTGGATAATTTTCATCTGATATTTTAATCATTAAAATTGAACCGTATAAATTAATCCTCTGGTATACGCAATCACATTTGAACTTTATCCGCTTTTGAACTTAGGCCGGGTCTCTAAGTTGTCGAATTACAAATCCGACATAGAGCAGCGGAATAAAGGTAACGAATCTTGGCGTGAAGAACGAAGGAAGCGAACGGGAAAGAGGAGAAAAAGGAAAAACGAATCGAATGTATTTCAATCTTGCTCGTTCCCGGCCACGCCGTTGGAGTTTTGGAAAACTTTCACTACTTCGGGTTCGTTCGGCTGACTGAGTTTTTCGAAGCGGCTAGTTATAGAGAACAGACGATAGTTTGATAAGTATGCGCGTTCCTACAGTCGGATTCCGATCGACGAGCTTCATGCTTCAAACTTGAAAAAGAACAATATTTGACTTTAACAAAGCGATTTTGGAAACGAATGATATTGTCATTTTAAAGACAACGGAAATTTTATTTTACATTTTACACTTATTTCGTTATTATTACAATTTTTATAATCAGTATAACATATAATATTAATACACATATTATTATATGTCGAGATTATGTATGATTAGTAACTTTTGTTTCTGTTTTATCTTTCTTAAGAAAAATACAAAAATTGTATACAAAAATAATGTTTTAAATTGTAAATAAAAGTTGGCGTCATACATTTTCTTAATCCTACTTAATTCTTTTATAAACTTTAAGTTGTAATAAAGGATGTAAATCTTTTAAGACATAACGTATAAACTGCACGCAAACACAACACATAATATATATCTCTTTTTTACATCATTCAAGAATTTTTATTGTAATGAATTAAAAACTTCAATATTTACTATAAGCAACTATACAATCATAAGATATAAATATAATTAAAAAAATATATATAAGA